>Ga0210058_1000797_pt1 | contig 29283 bp, 36 predicted proteins | sample CryGeymeta201511_FD_183979 | JGI IMG/M metagenome (GOLD analysis project Ga0210058, IMG submission 183979) | Groundwater microbial communities from Crystal Geyser aquifers in Utah, USA - Crystal Geyser metaG 2015-11 (SPAdes) (version 2) | ecosystem: Environmental > Aquatic > Deep subsurface >...
CTCATAGCGGGAACCCGCCCCAATTAAAAGCAGAGTTGTTAACGTCGGAAAAGTCTTTGTATCAACAAAAATTACCTGTAGACCATTTTTTAGAGTAAATTCTTGCGGTTTCATCCGTAAATAATAACTAAATTTTATCCAAATCACAACTCATTATTGATGATAATGTATCAGTTAACTAGTTAACTAGACATCAATCATTTTCCGCTCTTCTTTTCTTTTTTCACGTTGCTTCTTTAATTGTTGGTCGGGAAAATATCCTACGTGAGTAAACACTTCAGAAAATATATCCTCAAAAAAGTGACCAATTTTTTCGTTCTCTAAAAATGATTCAATAGTCAAGATTAATTTCGTTTTCTTTTTATAATAAAGTAGACAATATTTATCGACTGTCGCCATTGATACTTTTAGGTATTTTGTAATAGCCAGCTTATTAACGTTTTTTATTAAAAGATATATTACCCCGATTCTTTTGGCAATCATTATTTGTTCGCTTGGGGACAAAATATCTTGGATTAATTGAAAAAATTCTTCTTTATTATCCGCTTGATTAATGACTTCAAAGAACAGCTGATATATCTTAAACAGCTCTTTCTCATCAACCAGCCTTTTAGAAATATTTACCATAGTCTACAGTTAACTAGTTAACTGATAATAGAATAACTTTGCTAACTTACTAATTCTTATAGTTCGATCAAAGTATTTTGTCAACCGCTTATAACCTACAAAAATAATTAATTAGATTGTATTAATAAGAAGAATTCTTCGAATGGCATCGGGTTTTTTTACCTTAATAAAAACACTCCCGCGACCGCAATGACTCCCGCAATAATTTTTTTTAATAAATTACTTTTTTCATTAAGAAGAAAAATTCCGGCAATTACAGTCATAATAGTTGAAAGTTGCATTATGGGAATAACTTGTGTTGCCTCGGCTAAAACAAAAGCCTTTAATCCAAAAAAATATGCAATAAAATTAAAAAATGATAGAAGAACTATCTTCCAGGAAAATTTTTGAAATTGTTGCTTAATCTCAGTTATTCTTATTCCAGGAAACCACAAAACTATAAAAGGTCCCATCCAAGCTAAAAGATTATAAACATTAGGACTAAAAAAAGTAGCTCCTTTTTTATCCAAACTCATAGCAATTCCAATGCAGACACTAGTTGCAATTCCATAAAACAATCCTTTAGCTAAAATTTTTGATTTTTTCTTTTCAGAAACTAGAAATATCGCCAGTAAGATAAGAATAAAGCCGATTGATTTGGACAACGTTAATACTTCCTTATATAAAAAAAGTGAAAAAATAAATGCCATTACGATCGTAATATTGCCAATTATTGAATAGACTGACGCATCAAGATACTTAGAGGCATAGAAACGAAGTTTCTCATAGGTGCCGTAAAAAAACGCCGCAATAAGGAAATATATCCAAGCTTCTCTTTCAATTGGAAGAGAAAAATTTTTATATGAACCGGTAATCAAAAATAAAATAATAGCCAAAAAAATGGAAACTATATTAAAGGCGATCGACAATGCTCGGGGGTTTTTACTTTTTACCGATACAGTTCGAGATAATAAATTCAAACACGTATAGCCTATCGCTGTACCTAAAGAATAATATAGCCATGTCATAGAAGTTATTTTGCCAGGCTAATTATAATAGCACCAGCAGACATCAAGATAGCTCCAAAAATAATGGCCAAGTTTATTTTTTCTTTAAGAATGACTGCGGCTAAAATAATTGTAAAAACTAGGCTTAATTTATCAATTGGGGCTACTTTAGAGGCCTGACCCATCTGGAGGGCTTTGAAATAGAATAGCCAAGAAAGACCCGTCGCCACTCCTGACAAAACTAAAAATAAGAGGGAAAATTTTGAGATTGAATAGATCTGTTTTCCTAAACCTTTGAATAAAACAATTCCCCAGGCGAAAAATAAAATAACGATGGTTCTGATTGCGGTTGCTAAATCGGAATTAATATCTTTTATTCCAATTTTAGCCAAAATTGAAGTCGCTGCCGCAAAAATCGCTGATAAAAATGCATAAAACATCCAAGTCATACCTATATTGTATCAACTAATTTCAAATTTCTAATTACTAATTTTTAATTATTTAAAAAGCGAAGTACGATACGATTTGACAAAAAAATACGAATAATAGAAAATGAAGCATGTTTTTTATAAAGAAAATTATTGATTATTTCATTTGGTTAATAGTTATTTCTTCATTTTTATTCAGTTTGTTGATCTACATATGCAGTCAAGCTAATCCTGGAGATTATTTTTATCCGCTTAAACAGAGCTTCGGGGACTTTATGTTTAGCTTCAAATAAACCGAGATAAAAGCAGATGAAATAATCATTCCAACTTGGTAGAATGATACTCTATCTTCCAGGGCCTATAGCTCAACTGGCAGAGCAGCAGCCTTTTAAGCTGTTGGTTCCGAGTTCGAGTCTCGGTGGGCTCACATTATTTTTATTAATGGGTCTATTAAATATTTAATCATCGGTATCATGTCTTTATAGGGAATATCTCCTGTTAATAAATGACCCATATAAACATCCATTAAATGAGATAGTAATGGAATCTTATTTTTTCCAATGAAACTTAATAGTTTGGGTATATGGGGAAATCTCAACATTAAATCATTAATTCCTATAATGACCTGGGCATAAAAGTAATCGTTTGGAGGAAATATTTCCCTTAATTTTTCTTGCGATTGTTGAAAATCTCCTTGAGCAATTGCATCGGCAATAAGTTTAGCCGATTGAACTGCTCCGCCAATTCCGTCTTTAAATACCTTAGTTGATCCTTGATCGCCAACCTTTACTGCTCCTCCGGGAGCATCAACTAAATATTTTTGAGACGGTTTGACAACAATCGCGCCTTGATTGCAAAGACATTCAGTACATCTTAATAATTTTGCTCCATTTTTAATTACATTATCTACTATATTTTTCGGCAAGATCTCAATATTATTATCTCTTAAATATTGCATAAATTTCGGTACGTCTTCTGTTTTGACATCATTTTTTCCCATTAAAACTAAGGTGACATGTCTGCCTTTTGGAATTACCGCCGCAAACCAAACATTTGAATCTTTATCAGGAATTGTCACAACTCTAATATATCTACTTTTATTTTCGTCTGGTTTATCTATTCTAAACTCCATTGTTAATGATCTTCTTACTTCAGGAGAATCCATTGGGGTTACTCCGTCCGGATATTGATATTTAATTGAAGAGCCTGTGCTAAGACTGCTTTTTGCTCCGCTGGCATCAACGACAAAATCAGTAGAGATTGTTCGATCAGACGTAAGTCGAATATTTGCTTTTTTTTCCACACCAAGTTCAACTTTAGCCACTTTACCTTGGATAAACTCAAATGTCTCGGGTTTACCAATCTTTTGAACTTGTTCAAATAACCAACCGTCAATCCCGATTTGTTTATTACCATCTCCGATTGGACCAAAACCCCGGCACATGGTCCACATTGTCTGATCTTTTAAGGGTAAAGTCAATACCTTGCCGGCGGGAAAATATACTTCATAACCTAAAGGATAATCTCTAATAATCTGACGATCACTATCTTTTTCAGGATGTAAGTCAATTTCATGAAGTAAGTCGATTGTTTGATTTTGAATTAATCCCCCACAGCCTCCACATGATGGAGTGTTTTTTTCATTAAGAGGATTTCTGGTATCAATAAGCGTAACTTTTATGCCTTTTTTTAAAAGACAATATGCCGTAACCAAACCGGAAATTCCAGCACCAATAATCGTTACCCGTTCTGGCTTTAATGAAAATCGCTCTGGACTTTTACATTTTCCTTCCGCTCCCATATTAATTTCAGACATTATATAATAAAACTATGTCCAAAAGGCGCTTGGGATAGATTAAAATAAACCATGAATAAAATTAAGACAATAATTTTGGATGTCGACGGCGTTATCGTTGGTGATAAAGCCGGTTTTAATGCTCCGTACCCTCCTACAGAAGTTATTAACAAGCTAAAACAAATTCGAGAAAAAGGTATTTATGTAATTTTATGCAGTGCTAAACCGTATTTTTCCGTTAAAAAAATAGTTGACGATGCTCATTTAAATAATATTCAAACCGCGTTGGCCGGGGCAATATTAATAGATCCAACAAATATCCAAGTCATAAAAAAACATGTTATTAATAATAATATTGCTGTTGATTTAACTAAGAAGTTTCTTAATAACAATATCTATATTGAAATTTACACGACCGAGAAATATTATATTCAGAAAACCCAAAAAAACGAAATCACAAAGCTTCATAATTTTACTCTATCTTTTGAGCCGATTATGGTTGATTCTCTGATAGATCAGGTAAAAAAAAGTGAAATAGTAAAAATTTTACCTGTAACAAAAACTGATCGAGAGCAAAAGATTGTTCAAAAAATATTTTCTGATTACAATTCAAAACTCATGATCGGCTGGAGCACTCATCCAGCTATTAAAGGCTATTTTTTTGGAAATATTACAACCTCCGGAATTTCTAAAAAACAATCCGTCTTAGAAATAGTTGAAATGTATAAAATAAAGACTAAAGAAATGCTTGGAGTTGGTGATAGCTTGACCGATTGGGATTTTATTGAGGTCTGCGGATTTGCCGGAGCCATGGGTAATGCTACTGATGATCTAAAAAAATTAGTTTTAACGAAGGGAAAAAATGGTTTTATTGGTAAGTCGGTAAATGAAAATGGAATTTTAGATATTTTAAAATATTTTGGTTTATAGATGTTTTTGATATACTTAATCAAATGAAAACATCTTCCTTAACAAAATTTGCGTGGCTTTCGATTTTTACTGCTATTGCAACAATTTCTCTGAAATCAATCGCTTATTTATTGACCGGTTCGGTCGGACTTCTTTCAGACGCATTGGAATCCCTTGTCAATCTAGCCGCAGCTGTGATTGCTCTGACAATGCTTAAAGTAGCTGAGCAACCACCTGATGAACAGCATCGTTATGGTCATTCAAAGGCAGAATATTTTGCCAGTATTTTGGAGGGTTTGTTTATATTTATTGCCGCAGTTGCAATTATCATTAGCGCTTTTGACCGAATCATTCATCCAAGAATTATTGAACAGGCATTCTTAGGTTTAGGAATTTCTATAATCGCATCAGTAATTAATTATGTTGTTTCCAAAAAATTATTGAAAGTTGGGAAAAAACATCACTCGATCACTCTTGAAGCCGACGGTTATCATTTGATGACGGACGTGATCACCTCAATTGGGGTTATTGTGGCTGTTTTTCTGGTTGCTATGACCGAATGGCAGATATTGGACCCGGTTGTTGCAATTCTCGTTGCCTTCAATATTATCTTTACCGGATCTAAATTAATAAAACGTTCTATTTTAGGCTTACTTGACAGCTCAATTCCTAAAGAGGAATTAGATATTATTAATAATATTTTAAAAAGTTACGAACGCAAGGGTTTAAAGTTTCACGGCCTGCGTACCCGCCAGTCAGCCCAAAGAAGATTTGTTGATTTCCACGTTTTAACACCTGGTAATTGGTCGGTAAGAAAAGGACACGATGTTTTGGAGGATATCGAAAAAGAAATCCGCGATTCTATCGATAAGGTAACTATTTCAACTCATTTAGAACCGGTCGAAGACCCCCGGTCACATGAAGATATTTCAATTGAAAGAGAGTAATTATTTTATTTTTTCCAACGGTGGTCTAACTTCTTCAAAATGTTTTTTAGCAAATGTTCCTATAAATTGTGCGAGTTTTGCTTTTATTACGTTATTTAGTATGAAGCTATTTAATTCTGATTTAAATCTATCTGTTAAAGAATATCCAAAATATTCTGCTATTTCCCTCATTTTAAATATACTCCAATTTTCTTTTTTAGTTTGATCAAACCTTATTTCCATACAGTTTGAAGATTATATCAAACCTAAGGATTAAAATCACAATCCTATAATTTTTTTCACCGTTATCTTCCTTTTCTTATTTCTTCATACCATCTAAGTATGTTTTTATTGACTTTTAGTTTAAAAAAACTGGCTGTTATAACCAGTAAACATAACATTCCCCAAACTAATAATCTAGAAAGATTTTTATTTTTAAGTCTTCTTCCTGATATGTATATTTTTTCCGGAAGCACTCTATATTGGTCGCCTTTTTTTATCGTTTCTCTAAAAAAAAGTGTGTCTTCCATAGTAATAGTATTGGTTGCAAAAGCAGGAAAAAATCCGACCGTATCAAAAATAGATTTGCTGCAAATAATAAAAAGGCCAAAATCTCCAGTAATAACTCGCTATTTTTTTGTAATAATTAAGTTAATTTTTTTATTGAGATTGGCTACCCAACAAACAAATTTGTTAATAAAATTTTGTTCTTGTGAAATAAACCAAACTGTAGCTACGCTATTTGGATTGTTTTTTTATAATCATTAATGATTCTTCTTAAGAAATTTGTTCCTTTAAAAATAACGTCTGCGTCTAAAAAAAGAAAGTTGTCTCCTGTTGCTGCTTTTCCGCCAGCGGTTCTTCCCTGAGCCGGTGTTCCTCCTTTAATTATTCGGCAGTCAAATTTTTTAGCAAAAGTAGTAGTATTCCTAAATATTTTTCTTCATTATAGGTAGGAATTATTATAGATAATATAATGGACAAATAATCAAATTTCAACGAATTTTTTGATTTATACTCCAATATTAATCTTCCCTCTGGCAAATTTGCGAAGGATTGAGGCAATCAAGGTTTGATATGGAATCCCCGATTCAATTGCTTTATCTTGAATTAATTCAAGATCGTCATTTTCAACTCTGATTGTGATCCTTTTATTTTTCTTCATTTTTTCTAAAGTATATTTGGCGTATTCTCTATACCTCTTCATTTCTGTTTTTTGATTAGGAATTTCGACAAACTCATCATTATCTATTGCTTTAATTAAATCTCTTTCATAATCATCCATAGGTGCGAATATGTCCTTTTTTTTGTTTTTTTTCATATTTGTTTTTTAACTTTTAATTTTTTTGTATATTTTGTACTTGGATATATCGTTTTTAAAAATATACAATTACTTTCTTCAATGAACGGAACTACGTAAACATATTCATTAAGTTTAACTAAAAATATTCTTTGCTTTGGATATTTTTTCTTATTAGGATGCGCGATTGCTTGTACTCCTTTATCGTTCTTAATGATTTCTATCACAACTTCAAAACCAATACCCCTTTCTAATTTTAAATGTTCGTTTTTTTCTTCATTGAACCTAAATTCTTTCATGCCAGTTTTATTATATGTCAGTCTGTGCACGTTGTCAACGGGTAATTTTCGCTGTCAAACCCAAATGAAAATGTCATACCCCCTAAACTTGTAACTCATGCGTAACTAAACTGTCTCCAAGGGTGATTAATCGGCGGAATCCAGTTTGATTTGTGTTCGGTCAACACAACTGGTACGGACTTAACTTTTAATAGTTTATCCGGCAATAAGAAGAAATTAAGATAATGGTTTTTGTATTTGATTTTAATTGTGTCGTCTAATCTTTCTTCAATTATTACTTTCTCTGTTTTGAATATTGTTGTTGGTTGGATTTCTTTAAGTTGGTACCACTTAGTATTGTATTGGACAGTAAAGTCATTGTTAATTCCCCGAACGTAATGTTTAGAAAAGATTCCGTCGAGTTTTGACCTGGTTTGAATATCTATTGTCCGATGACAATTACTATTTGATTTTGGAACAACAGCAAATCGAGAGTTAAAAAATGGAATGAATGTTTCTTTTAAAAATATGTTTGCTGTTTCGATTGTACTTACACCGTCAAGCCTCATTTCTTTGACCAACCTGTCTTGTAGAGTCCCGTTTAGTCGTTCAACTCTGCCCTTTGCCTGGGCAGAATTAGCTGAGATTACATTAACTCCAAGCTCTCTCATAGCTCGTTTAAATTGGGTCATAAGCTCTGCGTTATCAACAGCCGCCGGATGATTAATCTTGTAGGTAGAAAATTTATCAAGATAGATTTCGGTGGGTATTCCGTTTAGCTCTATATATTCCCACCAGAATTTAAATACAGCGTTAGTCGATTCGTTAGTGTCAAATTTGGCATCTGTAATCTTTCCGGTGTCATCATCAATTGAAGCGAGTAAACAGGATTCAGGAAGAAGAGGATTTCTTCCCTCAAACCAGTTGTGATAAGAACCATCAAACTGTTGAAGCTCCCCGTAGGTAGATCTCCTTTCACGCCATGAGAAATATTTACTTCTCTTTCTCTTTTTTAATTTCCAAATATTATGTCTGATCATAATAGCTCTTATGGTTTCACGACCTAATTTAATTTGATGAAATTCTTGTAATTTTTCATGGGCCAGTAGTGGTCCAAAATCTGGATATTTGTCATTAATGATTTCCACAATATTGTTTTCTAAATTATTATCAATTTTTCTGTTTCCTGGGCGACCTCTGGAACCATGGATCAAACCATCGTGTCCCTTATCTCTAAACTTACTCTTCAGCCTTTTAACCTGACGTACTGATAAATTTAACTTTGTAGCGGCGGTTGTGCCGTTAATCAGACCTTCGCTTAATTCTTCAATAACCGTTACTCGTAATCTTTCAATCGTTGTCATAATTCTCTCCTTCATATTATTGGGTAAATAGATAACTGATAAGCGAAAAGCTTATCCTACCTTTTCCCAACCTTTAAGGGTATGACATTTTCACGTGGTTAACTATGACATTATCAAATGGGTGTAATATTTTTTAATTTCCGCTTGACAAGAAGAAGAAGAACTAATATGAAAAATATGCCTCCACCAAATAGTAGGTCAAAAAATGCATCTAAGGTAGTAGTCCCTACAGAGACTATTCCGTCACCTATTCATACACGTACAGTTCAAGAAGCCTTAAAAGTGGCTGCTACAGATGAACATACAATTAGAGTAGTTTCTGATAAAGCTCTTGATGACGCGGAAAGAAGATTGAGGCCGAAAGGAAGTAGTCCAGAAAAATGGTAAAATAATTTAAATCCCTATCTCCCCTGCAATCGCTTTCATTGAATTCAAACAAATTTCAACAAATTTTTCGACCGGTAAATTTAATCCCTCAGGCAAAGCACATTGTTTTATCTCTTCCCGTCTGGTACCGGCAGCAAATTTAGGTTCTTTGAGTAATCTTTTTACCACTGATGATAATTTAACGTCTGCTAATTTTCTTGAAGGATAGACAAAAGCGACCGCCATAATCAATCCTGTCAAACTATCAGCACAAAATATCGACCACTCGGCTTTATTTTGTGGTTTTCTTCCGGTTAGATCAGGGGCATGGGCCTTGATAATGTTATGAACAGTTTCTGAAATTGTTAAATCATATTTTGCCAACGCTTCCATAGTTTTTTGCGGATGAGTCGGTTTAAATTCCCCGGAGAAATCAATGTCGTGAAGTAGTCCCGCTAACAACCAATCTTCTTTTGGCGGATCGTTGGAAGTTAATAAATTATTAGCAACATAATAATCATAAAGCCCACCCATACATGCTTCAAGGGCGAGAGAATGATTAAAAATGTTGGGTTCAAGTTGTTTTTTTAACGCCTCGGCATATTTTTGTCTATCAGGATAATCTACCATAGGTTTGGATTCCCGTCTTCACGGGGATGACATCAAACAATAAAATTAATAATTTTCCCCGGCACGTAAATTACTTTTTTTGGTTTTCCGGTAATATATTTTTTTACTTTTTCACTTTGCATTATTAATCCTTCAATTGCTTTTTGATCTTTGATATTTAATCTTTGAATTTTTACCGTGTCTCTTAATTTGCCATTAACCTGCACTGGTAATATTATTTCTTCCTCAACTATCTCCCCCACAACCTTCGGCCAGACTGACAAATGAATTGATTCTTTTTCATCAAAGACATTCCTCCAAATTTCTTCTGTTATAAAAGGGGCAAACGGAGCAAGAATTTGAAGAAATTGCTTGGCGTGTTTGGTGGTTAGTGGCTGGTGGTTAGTGGCTAGTGATTTTTCGTAGTCATTTAAAAACTCCATCATCATTGCAATCGAAGTGTTCATTTTTATATTACTGATTTCTTCCGTGACCTTTTTAACTGTCTTTTTAAGTTTTATTACTAATTTTTCATCTTCTTTTTGATATTTGATATTTGATCTTTGATATTGTTCCTGGTAAATCTTCCATATTCTTGATAAAAATCTATAGACCCCGGCAATCGTTTGGGTTGACCATGCTCCGGCTCCTTCATATGGCATCATAAAACAAAGATAAAGACGGGCCGTGTCCGAGCCATATTCTTTCACAACATCATCGGGATTAATAACATTTCCTTTTGATTTACTCATTTTATTTCCATCAGGACCCAATACAATTCCGTGTTGTATTCTCTTTAGTGCAAACTCGTCGTAATCCAACATTTTTAAACTTTGAAAAAATTTTGTAAAAAAACGGGCATATAAAGTATGCCCCAATGTGTGTTCACCACCACCAAAATAAACATCAACTGGAGTCAGTTTTTTTGCTCTCTCCTGATCAAATGGTCCTTCTTTATATTTTGGATTTAAGTACCTAAACCAATACCAAGCCGAATCAAAAAAAGTATCTAAAGTTTCGGCATCTCTTTTAGCTGATTTTCCACATTTTGGACATTTAACGTTCAACCATTTTTCGTTGGTAGCCAATGGCGGCTTGCCATGAGGGGTAAAATCAACTTCATATGGCAATTCAACCGGCAGATCTTTTTCCGGAACTGGAACAATCCCATCGTCTGGACAGTAGACTATCGGTACTGGAGTGCCCCAATAACGTTGACGCGAAATTGACCAATCACGGATATGGTAAGATGCTGTTCTTTTTCCCCAACCTTTTTCCTCAACATAATCCATGGTTTTTTCAAGTCCTTCAGAAAAATCCAGGCCATCTAAGAATTTAGAATTGATCATTTTTCCTTTCATCCCTTTTATAATCACTTGTCTACTTTCTTTTATTTCTGAGTTATCACCATCTTCTCCAGCTACAACTCTTTTAATTGGTAAATTAAATTTTTTGGCAAATTCAAAATCTTTATAATCGTGGCCCGGACAACCCTGAACGGCTCCTGTGCCAACATTTGCTAAAACAAAATCTGTTATCCAAATTGGAACATCCCATTCTGCCACTGGATTATAAGCATATAAGCCTGTAAATACTCCTGTTTTTTCTCTTGCTTCCTTTAGCCGTTCCATTTCTGTTTTATTAGAAGCAATTTTGACATATTCTTTAATTTCTTTCAGTCGGTCTTCCGGTACTTTAATTGTTCCTTTTAATATTTTTTCTATTATTTTATGTTCAGGAGATAAAACAATAAAAGTCATACCAAAATTAACCGGAGCGGTTGTAAAACAGGTAACAATTTCATTTGTCTCTTTGACCGGATAGTTAATGTTGATACCAACTTTCTTGCCTATCCAATTGTTTTGGCCGACCTGGACGGATTTTGGCCAATCGACTGAAGGTTTCTCGGGCCAAATTAATTTATCTGCATAATCGGTAATCTTCAAAAACCATTGTTCGACTTCTTTTTGAATAACCTCATTTCCACATCGCCAACACTTACCATTTTCAATATTTTCGTTAGCTATAACCGTTTGACAACTTGGACACCAATTCGATAAAGCATTCCCCCGAAAAGCCAAGCCTTTTTCAAATAATTTTAAGAATATCCATTGATTCCAACGGTAATATTCCGGCAGACAAGTGATAGTAATCCAATCCCAATCAATCATTGTTCCCATTTGTTGAAATTGCTTCGTCATTGTCTCGATATTTTTCATCGTCCAATCCCTTGGATGAATTTTTCTTTTGATTGCAGCGTTTTCTGCCGGAAGACCAAAAGCATCATAACCCATTGGGAAAAAAACATTAAAACCGTTCATTCTTTTAAATCGGGAAAGAACATCAGGATGGGTAAAGGTAAACCAGTGACCAATATGAAGATCTCCGGACGTATATGGTAACTCAACCAATGAATAAAATTTCTTTTTATCAGAGTTGGGATTAAAAACATTTGTTTTGTCTTTTTTCCATTGCAAAACCCATTTTTTCTCAAATTGTTGCGGCTGATATTTCGAGATCATAACTAAAATTATAGCAAATTATTAAATAAATAATTTATTAAAACTATATTCTGCCACGCGATTCTGACCTCGGAGGTCAGAAATAGCTTGGCAGGAAAGGCTAATCTTTTTAAAAACCATTGACAATAAGAAGAAGAAGAAGTAAAATCCAATTAATGAATAATCAACTTGAAAAAACTGCAATAAGTATTCCTGGACAAGTCAATTTTAATAGCGTGGCAAAATCTATCAAAAATACTGGAAGATTGGATTTGTGTCCTACAACGTACGAGCAAATCAGACATGAATTAGGTCAGGATGGGGTCAATAGAATTTATGATCTCGTTCAGATACTCAAAGCAATATTGAGGATAAAATAGTTAAATAAACTTTCCTATTATTTTTCTTACTTCTGTTTTTTTATTTTCAGTTACCTCAACACTAATTATCCCTAATTGCCAGTGACCGTATAAAACTAAAGAGCCAAGCGGTGCAAACAGTATTGCCGGTAAAGCTAACAAGTCTTCTTCTCCATCAACTACAATCCAAGATTTTTCTTTCTTATAAAGAGCCGATTTAATTTTTTCTTTAATAACTTCTGCTGCTTTTAGGTTGATCGTGCCAGGGTTGTTTATCAAGGTCTGACCCTTTTCTATAGTCGACAAAAAAGGGTCAGACCTTATATAGCTTTCTCGTCGCGACCTGTTATCTATCACTTTCACGTCCGGATTAACTCCTTCCTTTAATAAGGAATCAGTAATAATATCCCCAACTGTTATGATCTGGATTGGCTTGACAAACTTGATGAACTTTATAACTTGATGAACTGATTTGTATATTTCCCCTAGCGGTTTTTGCAACGCAGGACGTAAACTCTCAGGCATTTTTATTAGGTTGTAGGGCGTAGGGAGTAGGGCGTAGGACAAACCATTATAATCGATTTCACCAGCTCGAATTCGTTCTGAATTAATTAACTTTCCGTCTTCAGCCAAAACATCTTCTATAATCACAATCGTCATCGGTCGCAATCTATTTTCTTTTCTTAGTTCGTTTATTTTTAATGCGTTAGGAAAAGTTTCTCTCGAAACCACGATCGCATCAATCTCTTTTATTCTGTCAGCCCCACCAGTAAATTCTGAAAAAGGAATCATTTTTACCATCTTTGCTCGATCGTTGCTGAGATGGTAATTTATATAATTATTAATATTTTTTTGTCTAATATCGAACGACTCAATTGTTTCAGATAAAAATTTATTTTTATAGATCTCTTCTGTGGCAATACCAATGGTAATTTTTTTCCCAACCTCAAAAGCTTTCGTTAATAATTTTTTATGTCCAAGATGAAATCTGTCAAACGTACCCCCAAGCACCACGTGATTGAATTTTTGATTTTTGATCTGTATCTTTGATATTTGATCTTTGATATTTGATATAAGGTATGTTGGTACACGATCCTGCCACTTCTTCTCTTGTTTAATCAACTTTCTGATTCTCCATCCTTCATATATTCCTCTTTTATAATAATTAATTTTCAAGACTTTATAACCGGCTTTTTTTAAAATATTATTTGTCCATTCGTTGTGACCTAAAGCTAAATCAAATTCACCTACTTGTTTTTTTAAATTTGTCAGCCATTTTTTATCATTAAAAAAATCGTCAAGGGGGACTATTTTGATCAATCTATCTTCAAATTTTTCTTTATAAGCGACCGCTTTAATAATTTTTTTTCTAGCTTCAAAATCAATAGGATTATTAACGTCTGAGATATTTGCGCTTCCGATTCCAACCACGATTTTATCAGCTTTTTCCAAGGCTCTTTTTATCAAAAAAAGATGACCCTTATGAAAGGGCTGAAAACGGCCGACGATGAGAGCTGTTTTGTGTTTCATAAATTAACCTAATTGATCTAATTATTCTAATTAATCTAATTAATCTAAAAAATTCCCAATAACCAATTAGAAATTAGAAATTTTTTTACTTTAATAGTATACTATACCCATGAAAAGCCCGCTTTCAATCAACCCAAAACAAAATGTTGAGAGAATAACCGAATTCTTGAAAATGACCTTCAAAGAGCAGAAAATTGATAAAGTCGTTATGGGTTTATCCGGAGGAATTGATTCAACCGTGGCCCTTTATTTATTGAAGAAAGTTTTACCTGCGGAAAATATTTTTGCCGTCCAAATGGATTATAATCCGAGGAAAAATATAAATATTGATTTAAATGGAGTTAGCGTTATTAATATTTCAATAAGGAAAATTATCGATGAATTTAAAATTGATGACAAAATTCGACTCGGGAACATAATGGCCAGAGTCCGGATGATTATTCTTTTTGATCTAGCAAAACAATTTAATGCCTTAGTCTGTGGAACGGAAAATAAATCGGAAAAATTGCTTGGTTATTTTACCCGGTTTGGTGATGCGGCTTCCGACCTCGAGCCCCTAAGCCATCTGTATAAAACACAGGTTTACGAGTTAGCCAAATACCTAAAAGTTCCTGAAGAAATAATTAATCAAAAACCAACCGCTGGCCTTTGGAACGGGCAAACCGATGAAGGTGATTTTGGATTTACTTACGAGGAAGCTGACCAAGTTCTAAGCCTAATTTCAGAACATCAAGCACTGGATGACAAAAAAAGATTTCCAAATGCGGAGAAAATAATTAATAGAATGCAAAAAAATCAGTTTAAACAAAAAGTTCCTTATTCCTTAAAGTAAACTCATCAGCTTTTTTTCCATCTCCACAAACTTTGGAGAGGTCAGATCTGCTATTTTTCTAGGACGTGGTAAATTAATTTTTATACAATCGACAACATTTGCTGGTTTTTTACTCAAAACATAAACCCTATCAGAAAGAAATATTGCTTCACGGATGTCGTGAGTAGTAAAAATAATTGACAATTTTAGTTTTTTCCAAATTTCTAATAAGTACAAATGGAGAGAGCTCCTGGTAATTGCATCGAGTGACCCAAAAGGCTCATCTAAGAGCAATATATTCGAATTAAAAGCAATTGTCCTCAGTAATGCCACTTTTTGTTTCATACCCCCAGAAAGGTTGTTAGGATAAAAATTTGAGTATTCAAAAAGGTTAAATTTTTTCAATAAATCTAAAGCTTCTATTTTTACTTGATTTTTTTCCAAACCTTTAATTTCAAATCCCAACATAATATTATCTAAGACTTTAAGCCAAGGAAAAAGCAGTGGTTCTTGAAACATATATCCAAATTTTCCTTGTCTTTGTTTTTCCTCTAATCCATCAATTTTTATTACACCATCATCTTGTTTCAAGATACCGGAAATTACATTAAATAGGGTACTTTTGCCACAACCTGAAGGCCCAATAATACTGACGATTTCGCCCTCATTAACATCCAAAGAAATTTTTCTAATAATGCTTTCTTCAAAAGACAAAGAAAGATTTTTTATTATCAATTTTGGACCCTTTTTCATGGCAGGAATTCATTGGTAAAAGCGTCTTTAACGTTAATCATTTTTTTAATTAGTTTTTGATCAAATAACCACTGAGCATATCTTTTCCAAACTTCTTCCTTCTCTATTCCCCATTTTTTAGCATCTGATTGGTATTCTTGACTCAAGTAAACTTGGCTCTGTTTAACCAAATCCTTATTTAATTCCGGAGCCGATTTGATAAGAATTTGCGCTGCTTCTTTTGGATTCTTTATTGAAAATTCATAACCTTGAGCAACCGCTCTCATAAATTTTGTAACAAATTCTTTTTGATTTTTAACATGATTTTCGTTGGTAATAATTACGGGCGTGTAGTAATCAAGAATCGGATTCAAGTCTTTCAACATAATCGTGTTTAGTTTTATTCCCCGACGTTTTGCTTCAATCCCGTCCCATCCATAAAATATCCACTGGAAATCACTATCCCTTCCTATTGTTTTAAAAAAATCAGTCTCCCCTATGGTGATATTTTTTACTTTGCCGTAGTCTGCTCCTGCTTCATTCATAACAGCCTTAATGACCGTTTCTTCAATTGGAGAGCCCCAACCTCCGTAACGTTTTCCTTCAAAATCTTTAGCCGTCTTTATGTTACTTTTTTGTAACGAGGCAAAGGCTGAAGTATTGTGTTGAATGACCGCCGCAATTGAAACCAAGGGGATCCCGGCAACTCTGGCCTGGATGACGGACTCTTGACTGCTAATACCAAAGTCGGCTTTTCCGGCCGCAACTATTTGATTATTTTCTCCTTCACCCGGTTGTAAAATAGTGACATCAAGATTTTCTTTAGCAAAATAACCTTTTTCACGGGCTACATAAAGACCGGTGTGATTGGTATTTGGAAACCAGTCTAAAAGAACGGTAACTTTTTGTTTTTGAATATTAGATTCTGTTGGTTTACTGATTTTTTTTTCAAAAACAAAACCCAAAACTATTAAAACGACCACCAAAACAATTATTTTTTTTAACATACTGTTAATTCTTAACTTTTAACTCTTAACTTATTAAAGTGCCAGGGAATTGATAGTCTGGCAATAATTTCCACAATTAAAACGCTGGCAATACTTAAAATCGTGATTATTCCGATTACCGCAAAAACCCGATCGGTTAAATAGGATTTTGTCGATCTGATGAGAAGAATCCCCAGTCCCCGATCAGCCCCCATCCACTCGCTGACGACGGCACCAAGAATAGAATAGGCCGCCGCAATCCGCAACCCGGAAAAAAAGGCGGGAAGACTGGCCGGCCATTTTACTAATCTAAATATTTGTTTTTGATTGGCTCCCATTGAGTTTAAAAGACGTAATATTGATGGGTCGACTCCTTGAAATCCGTCAAAAAGATTAATTGTGATCGGAAAAAAACAGACGAGGGCAATGATAATAATTTTTGGTAGCAGTCCAAACCCGAACCAAAGAGTCAAAAGCGGAGCCAGAATAATAAAAGGAATTGTTTGTGAAATAATTAAAAATGGGTAAATAATTTTTTTCATAACCTGAGATCGTTCCATTAATATAGCTATAAAAATACTAATAAAAATCGCTCCAATCAACCCAATTGAGGCTTCAAAAATTGTTGGAACGAGATGAAAAAATATTAACGAACGTGATTGCCAAAATGAATCGATAATCTGGATTGGAGACGGCAATATCCATTGTTCTATATGAAAAAAGCTAACAGAAAACTGCCAAGTTAATAAAACTAAAAAACCGAATAAGATTGGAAAAATATGTTGTTTCATAATTAAAACAAATTACCTTCTATGTTTTTTAGTTTTCTGCTCGATCGTCAACACTCCTTTGGGATTATAAATAATTTTTACATTGGTAAAAACATTTTTTGCCCCTGATTTTATACAAAGGTATTGAGCTTTTTTGACAATTTCCATGAGCGTTTCCAAATCACCTTCCATCGTCGTTTCCATTGGCCCGACTTCATAATTGACACCGGACTTTCTGATCATTTCAATTACCTTGTCAACTATTTCTATTAATTTTTTGTCTGATCTTACTTTAGGTAGTACTTGGAAAGAAATACTTGAGTTATGCATATATTTTCCCTACTCGGAATTATCCGGACAGGTTCCAAGGGTCTCCCAACACTTTAGTTGAGATCTCAGCTGTAATTTAGCTCCCCTAATTTAGCTAATTAAAACAAAAATATTATTCGTTGTCAATCCAGTAAAATATACGTATATGACACGTGCTATTATTTTTGCCAACGGAAATCTGTCTGATTTAAGCCATGCGAAAAAAATAATCAATAAGGAAGACTGTTTGATTGCGGCAGACGGTGCTGTAAAACATATTCTAAAATTAAAACTTATTCCTAAAATAATCATCGGTGACCTAGACTCTACTCCTTTATCTTTACAAAAAGAATTAAAGGTCCAATTTATAAAATACCCGAGAAAAAAAGATAAAACGGATTTTGAATTGGCTGTCGACTATTGTCTTGAAAATAAATTTCAAGAAATTATTATTTTTGGGGTTTTAGGTGACCGGATTGATCACTTAATGGCTAATATATTTTTACTTGCCAAAATTCAAACCGAAAATCCCACAATAAAAATCAAAGTTATTGAAGGGAAAAAAGAAATATTTATATTAAATAAAGAAATAGTCATTAATGGCAAAATTGGTGACGAAATCTCAATTATTCCCGTCGGTGAGAAATTAGAAGATATTTTAACCGATGGATTGGAATATCAACTTGACAATGAAAGTCTGCTTTTTGGATCAACCCGAGGGATCAGTAACGTTATGAATAAAAAGTTAGTAAAAATTAAGGCGTCGGCAGGGATTGCGATGATCGAGCATAACTTACAATAATTTTTCTCCCTCGAAAGTCGCTACCGTTTAATTTTTCAATTGCCATCTTTGCTTCTTCCTCTGTCACCATCTCCACAAACCCAAAACCCTTTGATTTTTTATCGAAAAACCGGACGATTTCTGCCGTTAAAACCTTACCGACTGTCTTGAAAAGTTCTTCCAGTTCAATATCCTTGACATCAAAATCTAAATTTCCCACAAAAAGCTTTTTGTTCATATTTGTATGATAATTATACTATACTAGATATACATTTTTTATTATGAATATCGGCCAAGAATCATTAGAGCTTCACAAAAAACTTAAAGGAAAAATAACAATTATTCCTAAAATAAAAATCAAAAACGCTCACGATTTATCTCTCGTATACACCCCAGGGGTGGCTTCCGTTAGTCAGCATCTTGCTAACAACAAAGATCAACTCGCCAAATACACAATAAAAAACAATGCTGTAGCTGTTATCTCTGATGGCTCTGCAGTTTTGGGATTAGGTAATATCGGGCCGGAAGGAGCTCTACCGGTCATGGAGGGAAAATGTCTGATTTTTAAAAATTTTGCCAATATTGATGCTTTTCCAATTGTCCTCTCCACTCAAGATCCTGATGAAATTATTAAAACAATAGTTGCCATTGCCCCCAGTTTCGGTGGCATCAATCTTGAAGACATTGCCGCTCCAAAATGTTTTTATATAGAGGAATCTCTTAAAAAACGACTTAATATTCCTGTAGTTCATGACGATCAATGGGGTACGGCAGCTGTTGTGTTAGCTGGCCTAATAAATAGTTTGAAAATTGTTAAGAAAAAAATAGATCAAGTAAAAATTGTCGTTTCGGGGGCCGGTGCGGCTGGTACTTCCATCGTCAGGATATTAAAGGCATATGGTGGAAAAAATATTATAGTTTGCGATCGGCGCGGGATTATTTATCAGGACAGATTAAAGAACTCGCTTGAAAAAGAAAGTCTAGCAAAAATCACTAATCCTAATCAAGAAAAGGGCGATCTTTCTTTTGCATTAAAAAAGGCTGATGTTTTAATCGGTGTTTCCTCAGCTAACTTAGTCACTGCATCAATGGCGACGTCAATGAACAAACGGGCAATAATTTTTGCTATGGCCAATCCTGATCCGGAAATTACGCCAGAGATTGCTAAAAAAGCCGGAGTTTATATCTATGCTTCTGGCCGATCTGATATTCCAAATCAAGTTAATAATGCCTTGGTTTTTCCGGGAATTTTCCGCGGAGCATTAGATAATAAAGTCAAAAAAATAGTTCTGCGAATGTTCATTCAAGCCGCCCAAAATCTGGCCACACTTATCAAATACCCGACTCCGGAAAAAATCATTCCCTCAATCTTTGATAAAGGAGTAGTTAAAACTGTTGCTAGAGCTATTACAGTGTTAAGTTAATTTTTCTATCAATATACTGACGTAAGACGGCCGCGGCTAGAGTTTGATAAGGTAGGCCCGTTTCAATTGATCTGGCTTTAAGTTTTTCTACGTCGCGAACAGATAGACGAATATTTATATTCTTTAGCTTATTCAAAGTATTTTTTGCATACAGTCGTGCTCTCTTTATCTCTTCTTTAATATTTGGAACTGTTTTATATTTTCCAGCCTCAATATCTCTCAAAATTTGCTGTTCTTCGGGATCAAGTTTATACGATTTCATAATAATTTTAAAAAATTTATAATGCTTTCTTATACTTTCTAGTTGCCTTTCTGCTAGGAATAATAGTTTTCAAAAATACTTTTCCATTATCTACAACATGCGGAACATAGTAAATATAATTATTTATTTCTACTACATACACTTTCTGATTTGGATGGTTTTGACTTGGGTTAGATATAATATCTAATACTTCTCCGTTGATAATTTTTATTACAATTTCTTCAAAGCCAATTCCTCTTTCTTTTTTCAGTTTATCATTTTTCCCTTTATCCCACTCATAAAACATGATTAATTGTATGACAATGGATATTAAATGTCAATAGTTGCCTTTTCCGCTTGAAAAGAAGAAGAAGCTTAACAAAGACAGTCTCAATTAAGACTGTCTTTATCTCGTTACCTGAAAACTCCTAACCTGTTCTAATAGTTTTTTTGCTTCAGAATCTTCCTCAAAATGCCGTCGTACCGGCTCAATCAGTTGGTCAAGTAATTTGGACAAAGTCGCCTTTAAATCCATTGGGTGGACTTTTTTCTCCTGAAACAACTTTTCTAATTCCTCATAACTCCTAACACCTAACACTCCCCCATACTTTTCCGGTCTCTCAATTTTTACTTCGTTTATCTTGAGCTTGTCAAAGGACTCAAAGACGATATATTTACAATATTCAAGAACCGGATTTTCCTTAATATCTCCTTCTAAGCAATAAGCTTTATTAATTTTTCGCTTAATATCCTTAGTCGTATCAGTCATAAAGATTGCATTATCAGGGTTTGATTTTGACATTTTATTTTTAACTGTACGAGTCGCTCTATCACTATCAGCTGATGGAGGTTTACCAAGTCCCATCAACATGTGATGAGAAACAACGACCGGTTTCCAATAGCCAAGCTGTGGTCCAATTTCACGGGCCAACATATTGACTTTCCTCTGATCCATACCTAATTGTGTAATTTTGGCACCCAATTTAAAAATATCAGCAATTTGCATACACGGATAAATTATTTGTGCAGCTGTCAATTGTTCTGTAGATTCTTCTCTTCCCATAAATTCAGCTGTTCGAATAAATCGGGCAAGCTTGTTTGTCATACCAACACGAATAACTAACTGCCAATAATCGGAGTCGCGAACCATGTCCGACGCCCATAAAAACTCAACTTTTGACAAATCCATTCCTGAAGCTTTCCAAACTTCAATAAAATATTTTGCAACTATTTTTAGTTTATTTAAATCTCCACCCATTTTATTATTAGTTAGAGCATGCCAATCAGCAATCCACATCTTAAATCTAACTCTGGCTTTGATCATTTTGTTGACGTTAATGGCACGAACAATCCCCTGGGCTATATGGATCTGTCCCGACGGTTCAAAGCCATCGTACGCAATTAGCTCTTCCCCACTCTCAAGAAGTTTTTTTAATTCCTCTTCCTGAATAATTTCTTCTCCAACTTGCTTGATTAAATCCAATCGGTCTTGCGTTTTCATATGATCATTATAGATAAAATTTTTAATTAATGAAAATGATTATCAATCTCTTTTAAAACTTTTAACAAAATAAGATTTTTTTCTCTATCATGTATGGTAATACGAATAAAGTTTTTGTTTTTAATTCCTGTTGTCTTGTTTAAATCTGTTACCAAGATTCCTTTTTCTATCAATTTTTTAAATAAATTAACGCCGTTAACCGATTGCAACAATATAAAATTAGTTTTGGAGACGCTTGCTAATTTAATATTTTTTAATTTCTGGATTTCCTTTTCAAGGAAAACTCGTTCCTGAAAAAATGTCAATGCTCCATCCATTTTTATCTCACCTGTTAGTAAAGATTGAAGTAATTTTTCAACAACAAACAGGCTGGAACCAGAAACATTAAAAGGTAATCTTATTTTTTCCATTAAACTAATATTGTTACGAGATGAAATGGCAAAGCCGAATCTCAAACCTGGTAGACCAAACGTCTTGGAAAAACTAGATAAAACAATTAAATTAGGATTCTCCCAAATTAGCTGAGATATTTCCCTAAGCTCTTTTGTAAAACCATTTAATACTTTATCGATAACGACTATTTTCCCCAGTTTAATTATTTCCTGCAAAATTTGTTTTGGGACTTCTGTCCCAGTTGGATTATTAGGACTAGCTAACCAAATTAACTTTACTTTTTTATCTTTTGCTTTCTTCAGAAATCTTTTGATCGTTAAGTTGTCCCATTCAAAATGACTATCTTTATTTAGTTTAACTGTAATAACTTTTGCTCCAGCTCGCTCTGATGATTCAATAAATCGAAAAAATGACGGGGCAACTGTCAAAACAGCCTCTGTTTTTTTGACAAATATTTTTGGAATCATTTCAATCAATTCATCACTACCGCTACCGATTGTGATATTATCCTGCCTCACATGTAGCCAATGAGATAATAATTTTTTAACGTTAATGATTTTTTCATCAGGGTAATGAATGACATCGGAAATATTTATTTCTTTAAACCACTCAGATACTTTATCTAAAAACCAACAGTTACCCTCCGTTAGATCAAAACGGATAAATTTATCTGGATTCTCTACTTGATGTGTGTAATTGCCTAAGTTACTTTTCATATGAAAAAATTAATTAAACTTAAAATAATCGGTGCAATAAAGACGGACGGAACTAAATTAATAGGTTTTATTTTTTTATTGATTCTAAACATGCTTAAACCAATAGTGAGTAACAAAATTCCCCCCACGCTAGTCATTTCTGTTACTAGTGTTTGAGTAAATATATGTTTGAATAATCCCGCCAAAATAACCAGAGATGATTGTATTAAAAAAACAACGATCGTACTAAATATGACCCCTGTTCCCAAAGATGCAGCTAGTGGGATAGCGGTTACGCCATCAAGGATCGCTTTAATAATCAAAGTTTGATTATTGCCTGTTAGGCCAGCTTCAATTGAGCCGAAGATTGTCATTGGCCCTCCACAAAACATAAGACTGGCTGTAATTAACGCTTGGTTAAAATTTTTATCTTTCTCAATAAATGTAAATCTATTTACTAATTTTGTTATTACTTGATTAAGTTGACTATCTAAATTAAGTAATTCTCCTAAACAACCACCCAACAAAAGGCTAAATATCACCAATAAAACGTTCTTTGTTTCTAAGCTTATTTTTATCCCCAAAAAAATAACAATTAAGGCTAAAATACCGATTAAAGCTTGATGAAATTTATCCGGTATTTTTTTACCCAATTTAAGACCGATAGCTCCACCAACAAAAACCAAGATTGTATTTATTATCGTTCCTATCATAGTCCGTGGGGTAGGAGTTGAACCTACTTGATACGCTTTTACAGAGCGTTGCATCGCCGATCTGCCACCCACGGTAACAAAAAAACCCTTGCCAAATCACAAAATAAATTATGATTTAACAAGGGTCTTGGTTTAAGACGGTACCACCTTGATTCGTAAAATCCTCCATTAAAAAACCCGCACTGTTGCGAGCTTAAAAAGGATCTTACCTCATTAAGCACTTGCTTACTTCGCAGTGATGCTTTTGTTTTATTACGGCAACAACCGGAAAAGTTTAATTAAGTCTTTAATTCTCTTTCAACTTTTCAGCTTGAACGGGGTATTTCCGCTCTATAACGCCTTTCTCCAAATTGTAATTAATATTATACTTGAAAAAATCTTAAATTCAAACAGTCTTTGATAGATATACGACTTGTTATAAACTTTTTATATAGAGTCCGTATTCCACATCCCCACTATCTTGAATTTCTTTAGCGTATTTTAATGCATTTTGTAAATCTCCAAATATTTTTTTATCAAAATTACCTGATGATTCAACATCTTTAAAAGATATCTGAAATCCATCTTTGACTTTTTCTAGAATAATTATTGTATTTGCTGACATAGTTATTTTAGTCTGGATTCCCGCCTACGCGGGAATGACAGGATTGTTTTTATTATACTACCTACTAACCAAAAAAAATGTCGTTAGATTATTTGTATTATCCTGTAAATCTTCATCTATTATTTCCAATCCATAGATGTTAGCTAATATCTTTGGTCCTAAAATAGCCGTATTTTTGTCAATTTCATTTTTTGCCAATGCTTCCGCGCATCTTGCTGTATCAAGTAAATCCCCCTGACCGCTAACCTGTTTTAAACCCGGATATTTCTTTGATAGATTATCTTTGCACTGACGGAAATTTTGCGAATGGGCCATAATTGTTTTTATTTCACTTACTGAAATATCCTTCCGTTTCATTAAAAAATGACGGATCAATACCTGAAATTCTTCAACTATTTTAAATTTGTATTTCGCCATCGCGTGAGTTGATTCCTCAACCACTCCTCCAACGGCATTTTGAATTGCAAATAAACCAAAATCTATGTTCCCTTCATTTAAATTTTTTAAAACTTTTTCACTGGTAAATAGGTATTTAACTTGGAATTTCTTTATTGCATTGTTTTTAACATAAAAAATGATCGCTTCTTCATTAAAACTCCCTTTTCCGCCCTGAATACCAAAAATAATTTTTTTCCGGTTAATTCTTTTTGGTAAAAGTTGGTTGTACAACAAATCATACGTCCGTCCTAATTTTATTCTCATTGCTTTTGTATATGGATTAAAATTTTGCAAATCATTAAACAACTGCCAAGTATCATTACAGGTTTGTCCCATCACCTCAAGAAGTTTTTTCGTTCCCAAACTGTCAATCTCCGTTGGCTTTAAATTAAACTTTTCTAATAAGCGACCGATAAAATGTGTTAATCCTTGAGAATTAGCCGCTAGTTGATCATGCTTTTTGGCTGTCATTTCAATCACTTTCAATCGTTTGTTTGCAAAATAATTTTTCCAAAATAAATAGTTTTCTTGGCTAGTTTTGAATTTATCAATAATGATCGGCAGACCGTCAAAACCATTCTTGCTGCTGTCCGGTCCGAACATTGGATGGGTCAATAGCGCCTGTGTTTTCAAACCTCTTAAATATTTTTCAAAAACTTTTTTTGAATGTATTTTGACGGATAAAACATCAATCAAAAGATGATTATCTTTAAAATATTTTTTGTGAGATTTAATTACCGATTCAAAGGCAGAAATTGGGACACAATAAAAAACAACATCAGCTTTTATAATGTCTTCAAGATTATTTCGACCAATAATAATCAATTTAAAATCGTTTTCTAATATTTTTTTTAATATCTTACCAAACCGGCCAAATCCAACGATGGCAACTTTTTTCATATTGATAAACTTTAATTAATTAAAGTATTTGTTTCTCAACTTTGAGTGCTTCATCATGAATTATTTTCCAGATTTTTTTCATAAAACCTTTTTTTGATTCAATCACTTTTTGCCAACGAGAATTATCCAAAGGCGGTAAATTATTTTCTTTTTTGTATTGACCAACTTTTTCCACAACTTGCATACGTTTAGCTAGTAGATTAACAATCTGTTCATCAATCTCATCAATCTGTTTTCGAAAATCTTTTAATTTATTATTCATATGTTTTTTATGACGCAGGCAAAAGTAAATTTTTCAGTTTTGTTGGTTTTCTGAAAAATTTGCGTTGCCGAGTCATTAAAATGTAATTTTAGACTGGATTCCCGCCTCCGCTGGAATGACAGCCTGACTTCTTAAATAATGATCCATAATTGTTAAAGCTGCCATTGCTTCAACGATAGGGGCTACGCGTGGCAAAACGCATGGATCATGACGTCCTGTTACTTCCAGCTTAACATCTTGACCATTCAAGTCGACTGTATTCTGTTCTTTTCTGATTGTTGAAACCGGTTTAAAAGCAACTCGGAATTGAATCGTTTCTCCGTTGGAAATCCCACCCTGAATTCCCCCGGAAAAATTCGTTTTAGTTCTAATTCTGCCTTTTTCATCAGTAAAGAACGAATCGTTATGCTCGCTCCCTCTCATTTTAGCTCCTGCAAATCCTGATCCAATCTCAAATCCCTTAACGGCCGGAATTGATAACATCGCTTTCCCTAAATCGGCGGATAACTTATCAAAAACCGGCTCACCCAGGCCTACAGGAACATTTTTAATCACTCCTTTGATAACTCCACCAACCGAATCCCCATCTTTTTTTGCGGTTTCAATTATTTTTATCGTTTCCTCATTCGATTTTATTTTTACTCCGGCAACTTCCTCGATAGATGCAATAAATTCCATTTCTAATTTTTCGTTCAAGAATTTTTTGGCTATTGCACCAGCAGCCACTCGTGCCAAAGTTTCCCTTGCCGAAGCCCGTCCTGATCCTCTCCAATCACGGATCCCAAATTTTTTTTGAAAGGTAAAATCGGCATGACTGGGTCTAAATAGAGTTTTTAAAATCTTGTAATCTTCGGGTCGGGCATCTTTGTTTTTAACCATCATCATAATCGGTGTACCAGTTGTTTTTCCTTCAAAAATACCTGATAAAATCTCTATTTTATCTTCTTCTTTACGAGGGCTTGTGATTTTGCTTTGCCCAGGGCGTCTTCGATCTAAATCTTTTTGGATATCGAACTCGGAAATTTCCAAGCCCGGAGGACAACCGTCAACCACACAACCAACCGCCCCTCCGTGGGATTCGCCGAAAGTCGTCACTTGAAACAATTTTCCGAATGTATTGCCCGCCATAGGATTTATAAAAAGCGAAGATATTGAATTTTTTTCGGTTTGTTGTTTTCCGATAAAAAATTTGATATCAAGCTTTTATTTATAGATTAGTAATTTGTAATTGTTTTTCCATAATTTTTATTGGTGGTTTAGTTCCAGTATACAGTTCAAACTTCAAGACGCCTTGCCAAAGCAACATCCTATCAGCAAAAACAATCTGACAACCAGCTTTCTTAGCTTCTCTTAATAGTTTTGTTTCTCTCGGATTACTGACAATATCCATTACAGTTAATCCTTTATGCAAAAGTTTTTCGTTAACAAGAGATTGATTGATTTCAGGCGCCATACCAACAGACGTGCTATTTATTAAAATATTCGTAGTTGGTATTAAATCTAATATTTTTTCCAATCCATCAAACTTACAACCGACTGCTTTTGCTAACTGTTCAGCTTCATCGACGGTTCGATTTAATATTGTCAACTCTCCACTTTCATCTTTGACAGCAAAAGCTAATGCTCTGGCTGCTCCACCAGCACCAAGTAAAATCACTTTTTTTCCTTTAATAACAGTTTTTTCTTTAAGAGCTCTTACTCCTCCATGGCCGTCGGTATTACTGCCAATTAATTTTCCATTAACATTAATTACCGCATTAACCGCACCGATTTTTTTTGCGTCCGCATCAAGTTCATCCAGATACTTAACAATACTCACTTTATATGGAATGGTTACTCCAACAGCATGAATTCCAAGATTTTTGATTGCCTCGACTCCTTTTTTTACATCTTCAACCACAAAAGGAACATAGACATAATTAAGTCTTAAATTTTCAAAAACTGAATTGTACATTGCATACATTTTGCTTGTTCTAAAAGTCGATCCAAAAAATCCGATCAATTTTGTTTCTCCATTTATTTTCATAATGTTAATCGTCTGGATTCCCGTCTTCACGGGAATGACGCGAAAAAAAATTTATAATCCTCTCCATCAATTGTTGGGGAGTTTCTTTTGTAAAAGAAATTGTTTTGTCAGCTACTTTTTCATAAATAGGTTTTCTTTTTTCTAAAAGTTCGTCAAGTGATTTTTCCGGATCATTTTGGAATGGAAAAAATGCCGGAACGCCATGTTTTAAAATTCGTGGTAACAAAACCATTTTATCAGCATCCAAAAATATTACTTCGCCTAGGCTTTTGATAGTTTCTTGATTATTTTCGTTAAGCGGAGTTCCTCCACCACAGCTTAAAATAAACTCTTTTATCTTTTTTTCTTTGAAAATATCTTTTAAAACTTCTGATTCCAGTTTACGGAAATAATCGCTTCCGTTTTTTTTAAATATTTCCCGAAAGTTTAAACTTTCTTTCTTGGACAATAAATGAGCTTTCTCGATTTCGGAATCGAGTTCAATAAAATCTATCCCTAACTTTTTCGCCAAAAGTTTTCCGACCGTGCTCTTTCCACAGGCCTTCATACCAATTAAAATAATGTTTTTCATATTTATTTTTCAATTAATTCATAATTAGCTCCTGCTTTGATCATTTCCAGGATATAGCTGTCAAATGATTTTTCCACCATCTGGGCATCGGAAATGACAGTTTCTCCCTCACTAGCCAAACCAGCAACGCTAAACGCCATCACCATCCGGTGATCATAAAAACCATTGATATTTACTCCTTTCAATTTCCAACTGCCGTCCTGATGAATAATTAATCCATCTTCTTTTTCCGTTATTTTTGCTCCCATTTTTTTTAATTCTGTACAGACGGCGGTTATCCGGTCACACTCTTTCCAACGGGCTGTCAAAGCATTTTTAATAACCGTTTTTCCACGGGCAAAACAAGCAGCTACGGCAATCGTCGGCACTTGATCAGGTAACTTATTCATATCAATTTCTATTCCATGTAATTGACTCGAATGGGCTGTCAAACAATTTCCTTCAATGGTTAAGTGCGCTCCCATTTTTTGCAAAATATCAATTACTTGTTTATCTCCGTATGGATCTTTCAAATCCATTCCTTCAACTTTTATTTCCGAATTCTCAGTGATGATCGCTGACAATAGCGGGTAGCCTGGTGCCGACCACTCAAAAGGAATTTTAGCATCAAACGACTTGGGTGGCTTATTACCAGGAAAAGAATAATGTTTGTGTTGGTCATTTTTGTACTTTAGTCCAACTTTATCAAACCAAAATAGCAACAAATCAATATAAGCTGTTTCCCCGGGATTACTTACAAAAATTTCGACCGGTTCTTCAGATAGCGCCGAAGCGATGAGAACGCTGAAAACTGGCTGACAACCTGTGCCATCCATATGAGCAATTCCGCCATTGACCTTGCCTTTGATCAGAAACGGCGCCATGCCATCATTTTTTGTTGAAATTACTTTGACACCTAATTCTTGAAAGGGAGCAATAAAGTTTTTTGTTATTTTTCTCAGTTTTCGTAGTGATTCATCACCTGTTAAAACTGTCCATCCCTGACAAGCGGCGGCCACTCCGGCGATAAAAACCAACATTGTTCCGGAATTATTAACATTAATCACATCTTCCGGAGTTTGCAATTTTCCAGCCACTCCTTTAATCTGAAAAATATTTTTTTTAATTTCTTCTATTTGTGCTCCAAACATTTTCATCGCCTTGACTCC
>Ga0210058_1000813_pt1 | contig 28939 bp, 32 predicted proteins | sample CryGeymeta201511_FD_183979 | JGI IMG/M metagenome (GOLD analysis project Ga0210058, IMG submission 183979) | Groundwater microbial communities from Crystal Geyser aquifers in Utah, USA - Crystal Geyser metaG 2015-11 (SPAdes) (version 2) | ecosystem: Environmental > Aquatic > Deep subsurface >...
AGAAGGGCTTATGGGTTAAGAGATGAAGATTATCTTCGGCTGAAAATCCTTACCTGTATGCTCAAGGAGATATAAATTGACCCACACTAAGACGCGAAGACCCATTTAAATTGACAGGGAGAAAAGATGGAAAAAGAAACCGTTATCTCTAAAAATATCCTTGAAAACATGAGCGACGGGGTGATGACCATTGATTTAAAGGGAGAAATCATCACCTTTAATCCTGCAGCCGCACAAATACTTGGACTCCGGAGAGAAGATGTGCTGGGGAAAAAGTTTGCAGAGGTATTTCTTGAGCATGAAGGCAATGATGCTTTCAATCAGGCAATTCTTGATGCAATATACGAATCGTCTATAAGCCATAACCGCATTGTTGATTTCAATACAGGAGATAAAATAATAGCCCTCTCGCTCACAACATCATTCCTTCAGTCAACCGACGAAGGGGGGAGCGTCAATAAAGTCGGTGTAATAGCTGTGTTCAATGATATAACCGAGATACAACAACTCAGGGATGCCGAGACCCGTCTTACCGAAGAAGTAAAGGGAAAACATAAGGAACTTCAGGATTCATATCTCAAAATAGAAGACAGCAACAGGGACCTTGAATCGGCGCTGAAGAAGGTTCAGATGGTGCGTATCGCCGCCACTGCCTTTATCATTATTTTATTCCTCGGCATCGGTTTTTTCGTATGGAATAAAAAACACCTTGCAGTTAAAAGAGAAGAAATACAAAAAGGCGAACCGCAAATAATCAAGGTTGCGCCTCAGCCCATATCTGTCTCCATCTCTATGACAGGCGCTTTTGAACCTCTGCATGTAATCAATGTAACCTGCCCTTTTTCCGGAAGGGTTCGGGAAATTTATGCGCGCTATGGAGAGATTGTTAAAGCAGGGCAGACAATCTTAAAGATGGACACTTCGGATGTAGAACTGAAGCTCAGAGATGCAACGGCAGCTTACATCAAGGCATCAGAGCAATTTAAGGGGCTTGAAAACTGGGAAAACAGCGCAGATGTTGCCCGCGTCAGGCGCTCGCTCACAAAAGCAAAGCTCACTCTCGACAGCCAGAAGAAAACTTTAGAAGAGACAGAACGGCTCTTCAAGAAAGGGATTGTGCCTGCGATAGAATACGACGGGGCAAAACAGCAATATCAAAGTCAGCAGTTGGATTATCAGTCGGCTCAGGAGGAATTGCAGGCGACTCTTGAAAAAGGCAGCGAGAAGAACAAACAAATCGCCAAACTTGAAATGGATAATGCACGGTCAAAACTGGCAGATATTGAAATGCAACTAAAACAATCTTCAGTTGCGGCTTCCGTATCAGGGGTTATTATAATGCCGGCAGCAGGCGGGGATGACAAGAATGTTAAAAAAGTGGAAAAAGGCAGCTCTTTCCAGCAGGGAGATATTATGTTTTCTATCGGAGACCTAAGCGGGTTTGCCGTAAAATCAAAAGTTGATGAGGTGGATCTCACAAAGATTCAAGAGGGTCAGAGGGTCAGGGTCACAGGTGACGCCTTTTCCGGCATTGCACTTAACGGCAAGATTTACAAGATATCGTCTCAGGCAAGCAGGGCGGCAGGCAGTTCTGACAGGGGAGGGGGCGGAGCGCCTTCTTTTGAGGTTGTCGTCAATATAGACGAATTAACGCCTGAGCAGAGGAAAAAGGTTTTTGTCGGGATGTCGGCAAACCTTGAGGTATTCATATATGAAAAGCCGGACGCTCTGATGGTTCCTGTCTCTGCGGTGGCAATAGAAAGCGGCAAGCGTTTTATCTATAAACGTTCATCAGGCGCCGGCTCAAAAGTAATAAGCGAAAAAGTGGGAGTGCAGACCGGATATACAACTATAGATTCGGTGGAGATAATCAACGGATTAAAGGCTGGAGATGAGATAGTTATAAGATAAGAGATGTTAAAGTTAATTGACATAAGAAAAACTTATAAAATAGGCCCGACGGAAATGGAAGTTTTAAAGGGTGTTAACCTTGAAATTGCTGAAGGCGAGCTGCTTTCGATTATGGGGCAATCCGGCTGCGGGAAATCAACCCTGATGAATATTATCGGACTTCTCGATCAACCTACCTCAGGCGCTTATTCCATAGAAGGCAAAGCAATTTCATATACGGATGATGACGCCCTATCTGCCATAAGAAATAAAAAAGTAGGGTTCGTTTTCCAACAATATAATCTTTTGCCTAAATTAACCGCCCTTGATAATGTCGGGAAGCCTCTAATATATCGCGGCGAAAATGAAGATGCAATAAAGCAGAAATCCATTGAAATTTTAAGAAAGGTTGACATGCACGAGAGAGAGAGCCACAAACCCGGCGAGCTTTCAGGCGGACAGCAACAAAGGGTTGCCATTGCCAGAGCGCTTATCGGGAAACCGGCGATAATCCTTGCCGACGAGCCTACAGGAGCGCTTGACGCACATGTGGGGCAGGAGATAATGAACCTGTTTAAAAGATTAAACAAGGAAGATGGGATAACTGTCGTCATCATCACCCATGATCCGAATATAGCAAAACAATGCGAACGCTTTGTCGTGATGAAAGATGGAGTGATTCTGAATAAATGACACTCCAGGCTCATATAAAAGCAGCAGGACGGAGTCTATATGCGGCCAAACAGCGCACTATTCTGGCCCTGATAGGCATTATTATCGGCATAGGCTCTGTGATAGCCATGGTTTCCATAGGCACAATTGTCTCGGCAGAGGCGCTAAAACAATTTAAGGATATGGGGACCGATATCCTGACCATCCGTAAGGAATTTAGCCGGGAAAAAGAAGCCGCGCAAAACTCCGGCGTCTCCATCCAGCTTAAAGACGCCCTTAGTATACCTGCCTTCTGTCCTGCGGTTCTTGCTGTTGCTCCGTATATAAATCAAGGCGGAGATATAAGTTACGCGGGGAAGATGATGGAGGGCGGTTCTGCTATTGGAGTAACCCAGGCATTTTCCGGCATTAATAAGCTCAGGATAGAAAAGGGAAGATTTATTTCTGATCTTGACGAATATGGTCATTTTTGTGTTGTCGGCAACTCTATTTATCAAAAAATGAAAGAGTCGGGAGCATCACACATTATAGGAGAAAAGATAAAACTCGGCGGCTCGATATTCACTATTGCCGGCGTGATAGAAAAAGTTTCCGGAGGTGGAATGATGCGCCAGTTTGAACCTAATGAATCTGCCTATATCCATATCACAACTGCCATGAGGCTTAAAGGCAATGCGGAAATTTCGACAATCACAGCACAGATAAAGCCCGGCGCATCTGCCCAGTCTGCCCAAAAACAAATAAAAGAATACTTTAAAAAAACAAAAACTCCCGAGGTAAGAGTCACAACCGCTGAAGAACTGATAGAGAATATGCAGAAACAGATGCGCCTCTTTACGCTTCTTCTTGGAGCGATAGGAAGCATTTCGCTGATTGTAGGGGGCGTAGGCGTAATGAATGTCATGCTTGTTTCCGTAAGTGAGCGGCGAAAAGAGATAGGGATTTGCAGGGCGCTCGGAGCAAGGAGAAAAGATATTCAGAGCCAATTCCTGCTTGAAGCTGTCATCCTTTCTCTTATCGGCGGCGCAATAGGCATAGCAATCGGTGTTTTGCTGTCTTTTATTGTTTCTTATTTTAGCAAATGGGAGTTCATGATTTCTTACATGGCTATTTTCCTCGGTGTGTTCGTATCTTCGGCAGTCGGCATCTTTTTTGGCTTTTATCCTGCACGCCAGGCATCAAGGCTCGACCCTATTGTCGCTCTGAGGTCGGAGTGAGAGAAATAAAAATCATTAAAATCAGCAGGTATGAAAATAAAAAAGGGATGTCAGGCTGCATGTCTCATCATTATTACTTAGGGAAAAGCAATGCCTTGTGTGTAAGCGGTCTGCTTCAGTCATGCACTTTTTGACAGAATATTCTGTATATGGTAAATTTCAACTATAGCGTTGCATAAAATTCCGGTAAAAAAGGAGGCCGCAATATGCCTAAAGTAATAGATGCTGTTTTTGAAGACGGTGTTTTTAAGCCCCTCCAATCTGTAGAGGTAAAAGAGCATGAAAAAGTTGCCATAAAGATTCTTTCGCTCGATGAATGGCAGAGCCGCTTTAATCGTATTCTTGAGAAGATACACAAAAAGACCGCACAATATCCCCCAGAAGAGATAGAAGCCGACATCGCCCAAGCCATAAAAGAGGTCAGGGAAGCAAAGAGTGTCCGTTAGGGCTGTAATTGACACCAATATCTGGGTCTCCTCCCTGCTCAATCCATTCGGCTTTCCTGCCAAACTCAGAAAATCATTTGAAGATGGAGTTTTCCTTGCCGTCATCTCAGAGCCGATGCTTGCAGAGCTTGCTGATGTCCTCAGCCGTCCGAGGATAAAGGGTAAATATGGCATTACCGATGCCGATATAGAGGAGCTTTTAATTCTGATAGAGGAGCGGTCAGAGCATGTCATGCTTTCAGACGGTGTAAATATCTGCAGGGACAAAGACGACAATCTCGTCATAGAGACGGCAATCAAAGGGAAAGCAGAGCATCTTGTTACAAGAGATGACGATATCAAATTTGACAGAGAGGTTGCGTCATTCCTATTACAGCATCATGTCTCTGTCGTCTCCATCGCAAAATTTCTATCTCTCATAAATAAAGCCTGAATTTCCTTTGTGTTCATTTAAACAGAATAAATAGCGCTGCTTGGCATTTTATGGGGAAAGTTTACAAGTATCCCTTCAATCTCTCCATGCTCTTTTTTGCATCATCCGGATTGTGGGCTTCAAGGGTATAAATAAGGTCTTTGCCTTTCAACGCTGAGAATAGTTTTCCGAAGTCAAATGTTCCGTCGCCTATCGGGAGATGCTGGTCAAAGGTCTTGTTGTTGTCATGCAGATGAAGCTCAATAATATATGGTTTAAGGCATCCCATCCAATCTTCAAGCGATACTTTAGAGAAAAGATTAAAGTGTCCGGAATCAAAGCAAATTCCAAAGCTGTTATTCCCCATCTTTTCCATTAGCAGTCTGAGATTTTCAGGCTCATCCTCAAAGATGTTTTCTATCGCAATCTTAGCGCCGATTCCCTCTGCTTTTTTTACCAAAGGTTTCCATGTAAGGAGGCTTTTTTCAAGCCAGAGGTCTATGTTTAAGGCATATTTCCATTTTTCATATCCTGAGTGGAATACAACAGCCTTTACCATCAAATCCCCGGCGATATTCATAACATGGAAAAATCTTTCCATTGTTACGGCCCTGACCTTTGAATCAACTGCGCCCGGAGATAAATCCATAAACGGAGCATGAATTGTTAGGGAAGGGTTATAATCAAGCTGCTTTTTAAGCTGTGATATATCTTCTCTGCTTATTGAGTCAAGGGCGTTTGATTCAAGGTAGAGTTCAAGGTTGAGTTTTTCCTGCCTGATAAACGAAAGGTGTTCTGCTATTTTGTGATATGGGATATGGACATGAAAGTCTGCCACTATGCCTTTGCCGCTGCCTCTGCTTTAGATTCTGTCTTGGGTTCTGTTTTTGATTCAGCGCCTGCGTCTTTCTTTGCATTAGGCTTTTTACCTGAATTCGCTGGCTTTGATGCGTAATCTGTTTTATACCATCCGGTGCCTTTCAAAATAAAGGATGTATTTGAGATAATTTTTTTCAGTGTTCCTCCGCATTTCGGGCACTTACTCAGCGGCTTATCTGCAAATTTCTGATGCGCCTCATGTATCTTACCGCACTTCAAGCATTCATATTCGTATATCGGCATCTTTGAAACCTCCAGGGGAAAAACTTAACTTATTATTATAACTTAATAATAAGTTTGCGGTCAATCACACTTGACTTTATGGAGAAAAGGTTTTTATTATTCTCTATCGGGGCGTAGCGCAGTCTGGTAGCGCACACGGTTCGGGACCGTGGGGCCGGAGGTTCAAATCCTCTCGCCCCGACCAAGAACTTTAGGAGATACTGAATTTATGGGATGTAGAGCGTGGCAACCCGACAGTTATCATCACTTCCCCGACTTATGAATCCTTGAAACATTTTGAATCTATTAACGCTTTTATGTGGAAAAGGGAAATATGAATAAAAATAAATTAGTGTTGTTTGAGGGTAAAAAAATTCGTAGAAAGTGGGATGAGAAACAAGAAAAATGGTATTTTTCGGTAGTGGATATCATTCGAATTTTGACCAGTCAGCCCGATTTCCAATTAGCAAGAAATTATTGGAAAGTGCTGAAGAACCGCTTAAAAAAAGAAGGAAGCGAAACGGTTACAAAATGTAACCGGTTGAAAATGATTGCGGAAGATGGCAAATTACGGTTGACTGATGTTGCCGATGTAGAAACGCTGCTAAGGCTCATTCAGTCTGTTCCAAGTCCAAAAGCTGAACCGATTAAACTTTGGCTTGCCAAAGTCGGCTATGAAAGAATGCAGGAAACAGTTGATCCTGAAATATCATTGAATCGTGCCAGAGAAAATTGGCAAAAAGTTGGACGAAGCGAAAAGTGGATACAGCAAAGAATGATGGGGCAGGAAACGAGGAATAAACTCACTGATTATTGGAAAAACCATGAAGTAAAAAAACAGGATGAATACGCAATTCTAACTAATATTATTCACGAGGAGTGGAGCGATTTGTCAGTAAAACAGCACAAGCAGTTAAAAAATCTCAAGACAGAAAACTTACGTGACCACATGACCGAAGCTGAACTTATTTTCACTGCTTTGGCTGAGCTTTCCACCCGTGAAATTGCTGAAAATATGGAGACAAAAGGGTTGGAAGAAAATAAAATTCCTGCCAAAAAAGGCGGACGAATTGCTAGAAATGCCAGGTTAGAATTGGAGCAAAAAACCGGGAAAAAGGTTGTGAGCGGAGGTAACTATAAAATTCCAACAACAAGTCAACCTAAAAAATTGAAATAAAATATGCTTAATCAAGATACAAAACGAAAAACAAGAAGCATTTTGAATCATTAAAAAGCAACCTGTAAACCCACCCGCCGCCAAAATTGAGGTTCTACCACTCAAAAAATCCGCTCAAATACTATATCCCGCCTGTCTGTGATAACGATTAATTCAGTCTTCCTTCCTGTTTCAGCTTATTCACTATCTCCTGTATTTTTGGTAAAGCCTCAAGCGCTGCTTTCTCTCCTTCAAGGACAGCCTCATGCCTCTTTGAAAAATCAGCGCTGCCTATATAACCGACCTTCGGCCTTATCACAACATCCGCTTTTGAAAGCTGTATGGCTGCGAGTTTTGAATACATTATGCTTATTGACTGTAAGATGGTCTCAATTGTCCCCTCTGGCCGGGATGAATCAATATCACTTGATATATCCACTGCAATAACTATATCAGCGCCGAGTTTTTTTGCAGCTTCAACCGCAACAGGACTTACAACGCCGCCGTCAACATACACTTTACCTGAAATATTTACGGGCCTGAATATGCCGGGGATTGAACAGCTGGCCCGAACAGCAGTTCCTGTATTGCCTGTCCCAAACACAATTTCTCTGCCGCTTTGAATATTTGTTGCAACGGCATAAAATGGGATTTTAAGTTTTTCAATGGGCGTGTTTTTTAATATGCGATTTATGTATGCCTCAAGTTTTTCTCCTTTTATGAACCCGTTGTCAGGGATTGACAGGTCAACAACATCGCCTTTTTCTATGGAGAATGAGAGTTTCTGGAGTTCAAACGCATTATATCCATAAGCATAGAGCGAGCCTACAAAACTTCCTGCGCTTGTGCCGATTATCATGTGTATGGGAATCTTGTTTGACTCAAGCACCTTAAGAACTCCGATATGCGCAAATCCCTTTGACGCCCCTGCGCCAAGGACAACTGCAATCTTTACGGGAGGCAGAGTAGGTTTGACTTCTTCTTTCGGAGCGCAGGAAGATAAGCAAAGCACTAAAATTACTATAAACGCCCTTGTCCTATTCACCTTTCACCCAATAACCATGCTCCCGATGCATGATATATGATACACGATACAAACAACATTATCCTGAGTCCTGCATCCTGTATCTTGCATCCTGTTTCAGCATATCCTCGGAAGCTGCTCGCCTGAAAGCATATCTATTACGCGTGTTCCGCCGATTCTTGTTTTCAGCAGGACCTTTCCTTCTGGCGACTCAGCGACTTCGCCGATAATATTAGCGTTTTTCCCCAGAGGATTTTTCCTTAGTATCACAAGCAGGCTTTCAGCCGCATCTTTCCTGACAACAGCGATTAAAATACCTTCGTTTGCAATGTAAAGAGGGTCAATGCCGAGAAGTTCGGATGCGCCTCTCACTCCGTCAGGAACAGGGATTGACGCTTCTCTTATGGTAAAACAAAGCCCCGATTCCAGAGCCATTTCCTTAAGTGTTGTAGCCAGTCCCCCTCTTGTAGGGTCTCTCATTGCGTGCACGCCGCCGTATCCGATAATCTCCTGCGCCATCTGATTCAGCGGCGCTGTGTCGCTCAGGACAGGAGGCTTAAAACTCAGCCCGTTTCTTTCAGCCATGACAGCAACTCCGTGGCTGCCGATTGCCCCGCTCACAATGATTTTATCCCCTGATTTTATATTTAAGGGTGAGATATTTACTCCGTCATCAAGGATGCCGATGCCGGATGTATTTATGAATATTCCGTCTCCCTTTCCCCTGTTGACAACCTTTGTGTCGCCTGCAATAATCTTTACCCTTGATTTTTTAGCGGCGTCTGCCATTGACGCTAAAATCTTTTTCAGGTCCTTCATTAAAAATCCCTCTTCAAGTATTAATCCTGCGCTCATGCAAAGAGGTTTTGCGCCGACCATTGAGAGGTCATTCACTGTGCCGTAAACCGCAAGTTCTCCGATATTTCCTCCCGGGAAAAAAACAGGAGAGACAACATAAGAGTCGGTTGTAAAAGCAAGCCTTAATGGTGAAGGGGTGAAGGGGTGAATAGGTGAATCGGGTAAATCAATAATTGCGGAGTCTCCGAGGCTCTTCATATCAAATTCAGGGACAAAATACTCCCTTATCAGCTTATGCATCACAGTTCCGCCGCTTCCATGCGCAAGAAGGATTCTATCCATCAACGCCCCCAGCTATATTAAAACAGGGACTGGCATTTGAGCGGATTCTTTTGCCGATAGTCCCAACAACCCCCTTAATCCCCCTTAACAAAGGGGGATTAAGGGGGTTGTGAGGCAAAAGCCCTCGGAGTCCCGAGCTGCTCGGGGCGAGAATAAGCGAGAATGTTATGCCCTGTTTTAACTCGCTCACTATCATATATGTCCTCCGTATTTGTAATACGCAGCGCAGCTTCCCTCTGTGCTTACCATGCACGCTCCGACAGGGCTTTCAGGCGTGCATACGCCTGCAAACAGCGGGCATTCGTCTGGTGTTTTCATGCCTTTAAGTATCTCTCCGCAGGAGCATCCCTTCGGTTCCTGAGGGCCTGAAACAAACGAGGTCTCAATCTTAATCACTGAGTTTATGTCGCTGTGTTTGTATTTTCCTCTGAGTTTAAGCCCGCTCAATGGTATGGTCCCGATTCCTCTCCAGTATGCATCGCACGGTTCAAAATACTCGTTAATGAGCGCAACTGCTTTTGGATTCCCTTCTTCCCTCACAACTTTTTTATATTGTATTTCAACCTCTGCCCTGTTGGATGCAATCTGTTCAAGAAGCATGTTTATTCCCTGAAGTATGTCTCCTGCTTCAAAACCTGTTATCACTGACGGTTTAAGATATTTCTCAGTTATAAACTTGTACGGCTTACTGCCTATGATAGCGCTGACATGCCCGGGAAGTATAAAGCCGTCAATTTTTACTTCGCCTGAACCCAGCAATGCGTCCAGGGCAGGGGGAACAAGTTTGTGAACAGAATATATGTAGAAATTGCTTATTCCTCTTTTCTCAGCCTCAAACAACGTGGCAGCCACAGAGGGAGATGTTGTCTCAAAACCTGTTGCAAAAAATACAATCTTTTTATCTTTGTTTTCTGACGCAATCTTAAGAGCGTCCATTGGAGAATATAGAACTCTTATGTCAGCGCCCTCTGCCTTAGCTTCAGAGAGATTTTTCTTGACGCCGGGCACGCGCATCATATCTCCGAAAGTCGTGAATATAACATTTTCTTTTCTTGAGATTTCCATTGCCTTTTCAATATCCTCAACTGCGGTGACGCACACCGGACACCCCGGGCCGCTGATAAGGCTTAACCCCTCAGGCAGCAGTTCCCTGACGCCCTGCCTGAATATAGCAACGGTATGGGTGCCGCAGACCTCCATCAGTCTTACAGGCTTTCCGATTTGCTTCATAAGATTTTTTAATCTTTCAACTGCCAGGCTCAATGATAACTCCTTTTATCCTTTCGTCCGGGATGACGACTGTTTCATCCTTTCTCTCACTATGTATGCCTGCCCCAGCGATATGCCCGCATCATTTGCAGGAACCTTTTCATTAGTATAAACATTCATCCCTATTGATTTCAGCCTGTCCATAGTATTTTTCAGAAGATACATGTTCTGAAAAACCCCGCCGCTTAAAACTACATCATGCAGTTTATGAACCATGCCGAGCCGCTGGACGACTCCGGCGATAATGGTGACTATGGTGTTGTGGAACTTAGTGGCGATAATATCTTTTCCTATTTCTTTCGCCATATCCTGTATCAGCCTGAACAGGGTCAGGCAAAAGTCTATTTCAATCCTGTCTTTCAATCCGACGTCAGCAGGGTAGTCTTCGTCTATGCCGTCTATTGTATAAGATTCAAGCGCCATTGCCGCCTCGCCCTCAAAGGTATTTGTGTCGCATATACCAAGTATTGCCGAGACCGCATCAAAGAGCCTTCCAGCGCTTGATGAAAGAGGCGAAAAATCTCTCTTGTCAATAATTCCTAAGATAGCGTTTATCCTTTCACTGCCGTATTTTTCAATGAAGCCTATGGACTTTAGATAATCCATCACCTCATCTCCTGTGATATATTTTAGGTAGCTGACCGCAACTCTCCACGGCTCTCTGATTGCCGTCTCTCCTCCCGGAAGGGGGATATATTTAAAGTGACCAGCCCTCTTAAAGCCATCTATATCGGCGATCAGGAATTCACTTCCCCACAGATTCCCGTCAGTTCCATAGCCGGTGCCGTCAAATGCCACGCCTATGACTTTTCTCTTTATTCCGTTTTCCGCCATGACAGATGCGATATGGGCATAATGATGCTGGATGCCGTAAAACAAAAGTTCGGAGTTCGGAGTTCGGAGTTCGGAGTTTTCTATCGCTGAACGCTCTTCTGCCTTCTGGGACAGCGCCCACTTTGTTGAAAGATAATTTGGATGCAGGTCATATCCCACTGCAACAGGGTTCACCCTGTAAACTTTTTTTAGATTGTTGAGGCTCTCTTCAAAGAATTTCAGGGTCTCGTAATTTTCCATGTCTCCAATGTGCTGGCTTGGAATGGCGTAGTTTCCCTTTGTGAGAGTAAATGTGTTTTTTATATCAGCTCCGCAGCCGAGCACTTCAGGCCCGTCATCATTTAGAGAGATAGGCTCAGGCGCATAGCCCCTTGAACGGCGGATGAAAGACAGTGAAGCGTGAAGCGTGAAGAGTGAAGGGTTTAATTCTACTTCTCTATTCGAAGGAATATTTTCTTTAAACTCATTACACATTACGGCTAACGTATTACGAACTTTTACCACTGAGTCATCTACACGCATGAAGATGTCCCGGTTATGAATAAGGAGGGCGTCAACTATATCGGAGAATTTTGCTGCCGCCTCGTCATTGCTGACAACAATCGGCTCCTCTGAGATGTTGCCGCTGGTCATTACAAGGGCGTCAAAGTTTGGGGATTGGGGATTGGGGATTGGGGATTGGCTTTGAGACGCGGGGTAATAAAACAACAGATAATGCAGCGGCGTGTATGGCAGCATGAAGCCGATGTGCAGATTATTAGGGCTGATTGAATCAGGAAGCGCTGATGCATGATAACCCCCTTTAATTCCCCCCTTACTAAGGGGGGATAGAGGGGGGTTGTATCCTGAATCCTGTATCCTTTTTTTTAGAAGCACTACCGGCCTCTTGTTGGAAGTCAGGAGTTCTCTCTCTTTCTCTGAAACCTCGCAGTATTTTTTTATTGTTTCCATATCAGGCGCCATAAGCGCAAAAGGCTTGTTGCTCTTTCTTTTCCTTTCTCTTAATCTTTCAACTGCATCTTTGTTTGAGGCGTCGCATGCGATATGAAAACCGCCAAGCCCTTTTATTGCAACGATACCGCCTTGCTTTAAAATATTTATAGTTGCTTTGACAGGATTTTCTTCTTCTTGAATCTTGAATCTTGAATCTTGAATTCTAAATACGGCCCGCATTTATGACATGCATTAGGCTGGGCATGAAATCTCCTGTCAGAAGTGTTGTTGTATTCGCTTTCGCATTCATTGCACATTTTAAAAACAGACATGGTGGTGTTGTGCCTGTCGTAGGGAACAGCGTTTGTAATGGTGTAGCGCGGCCCGCAGTTAATGCAGTTTATAAAAGGGTACAAATAGCGTCTGTTGTCTTTGTCAAGCAGCTCTTTGAGGCAGTCATCGCATATTGAGACGTCAGAAGAAATGAGCGTGAAACTGCCGCTGTCCAGGCTTTTTATTATCTCAAAGTTTTCATATCCGTAAAAAGGCATAGGCGAAATATCAATCTTATTTATCTCTGATAATGGAGGCGCTTCTTTTGGAATCCTGTCTATAAATGGCGTGATGTCTTTGCCTTCTATGTCAATTGCCACTCCGTCAGCGGTATTGGTTACCGTTCCTTTTAGATTCAGGGATTTGGCAAGGTTATAGATAAAGGGCCTGAAGCCGACTCCCTGCACAACGCCTTTAATATTAATGAGGACACGGTTCATAGAACTTTTACTCTTAATTCTTGACTCTCAACTCTTAACTTTTTTTGTCAGCCAGTCAGCCCATTCCGCGATTCCCTTACCTGTTTTGCATGAGACCTCAAATATTCTAAGTGCAGGATTTAATGACATTGCGTCTTTCCTGATTTTCTTTACACTTACATTTGTGTAGGGCAGAAGGTCTATTTTGTTCAAGAGCAAGGCTGATGATTCCTGAAACATCAGGGGATATTTTAACGGCTTATCATCGCCTTCTGTTATGCTCAAAATCATTGCCTTCATATCCTCGCCTATATTGAATTCTGCAGGGCAGACGAGATTTCCTACGTTTTCAACAAAAAGCAGGTCAGTCTCCTTCAGGGGAAGAGATTCCAAAACCTCATTAATCATGTTAGCGTCAAGATGACATGCGCCGCCTGTATTTATCTGTATAACAGGGACTCCGAGACTGCCTATCCTTTCGGCGTCAGCTGCGCCTGCAATGTCTCCTTCTATAACAGCGGTCTTTATTTTTCCGCTCAGTTCTTTTATTGTTCTCTCCAGCAGGGATGTCTTGCCTGCGCCCGGTCCGCTCATCAGGTTAATTACATAAACCCCTGCCTCGTCAAAAAGCCTGCGGTTTTCCGCTGCGATTCTATCGTTTGCCTCAAGTATCCGGGTCACGACTTTAACCTTCACCTGTCAGACCTCCTAAAAAATCTATTAAGGTGAATCGCTTTCAGGTGAATCGGTAAATCGCAAGAACCTATTCACCCATTCACCCATTCACCTTGCTTTTTTTAAAACACTTCCATATCTATGATTTCAAGTTCACGCCCTGTTTTTATATTAAATGAGGCGCTGCTGCATTCAGGGCAGCACAGGACATATTTTTCTTCTGTAACAAATTCTTTGCCGCAGGAGCCGCACAAGCCGCTTACAGGTATCTCATCTATTGTAACGCTTGCTCCTTCTGCAATTGTATCTGCCTTGACTGCATTGAATGCAAAAAGGAGGGCGTCGGGCATGATGCCCGACGCCCTCCCAATCTTTAACCGTATTGATTCTATCCTGTTATAACCTGCTTTCCTGCAGTTGTCAACGGCAATCTCAAGCACGCTCAGCGCAATAGAAGCCTCATGCATTATCAGGTCTAACCCTTGGACAGCCTCTCTTTTTCTTTCTCGTATGCCTTTTTGCCTGCTTCAACTGCCGCAGTAAGGGCGGATTTTTTTTCTTCGTAAAGGTCTTTCCCTTCCTCCACTGTTGACGTTACGCCCTTTTTGATATGTTCAATATAGTCGTCTGCCTTTTCCCGCATATCCTCTGTAAATTCTTTTATTTTTTTTCTGGTCTCGCGGCCTGACTGCGGAGCTAAAAGCATAGCAAGCCCAGCCCCTACAATCCCTCCCAAAAGAAAGGAAATAAATACCGTGCCTGCGCTGTGTCCGTCATTGTCTCTCATTAGCTGCCTCCTTTTTTTAAAAAAAGATTCTTTATTAAGACTTCAAGGGCTGTTCTTATCCCAACCCTTAATCCCGAAACCTTTATTACGGCGTCGGAACTGACCTCGTTTAAAAACGCGCTCACTTTTCCGAAATTCTGTCCGATATCTCTTGCGCTGCCTGATATTAATCTTATATCCTCGGTGACAGAATTAACATCATCTGAGACCTTTCTCATGCTTTTCAAAGTCTGCCGGAGTTCATCAAGAGCGGGCTTCAGGGAATCCTCAGTTCTCCTCAGGAAATCTGTGAGCGCCCTTGCTGATTTCCTCAGTTCAAGAAGCACATATATGAGAAAGCATACAACTATTAAAAAGGCAATTGTCATAAGCGCAAACCATATCTGGTTCATCATACCTCCTTGAATCAATTATAGCACAAGCATAAATAAGGTCAATAGTAAAAAAATTTTGTGCTGTCCAATTTGTAGTCTACGCCTTGCTTAGATTCTATTCTGCGTCCAACTTTATCGGCTGTCATTGACAAACCAATAAATACTATAATATCTTATATGCCTGTGAATAGTGTAAAATAAACAAAACGAGGTAATTGATTCCACAAATGTTTTTCCCATTGGTTATAAAAGGCAAAACCATTTCTCTCCCTATCATTCAGGGAGGCATGGGCGTAGGCGTTTCGCTTCATCCTCTCGCAAGCGCTGTTGCGAGGGAAGGCGGACTGGGCATTGTATCCAGCGCAGGACTTGACAGGCTTGTCTCAAAGAGAACGGGGAAGAAACACAATACATACGAAGCGGCATACGAAGAGGTTTGCCGCGCTAAAGAAAACGGAGGTTTTGCAGGCATAAACATTATGCGCGCGCTGGTCAGGGATTATGACGATTCTGTGAAAGGCGCTCTTGATGCAAAGGCAGATGCAATCATTTCAGGAGCAGGGCTGCCTATCTCACTGCCTACAATTCAACCGCCCAAGGATACCGCGCTTATTCCGATTGTGTCATCTGCGAGGGCCCTGGAGATTATCTGCAGGAAATGGGAGAAGAACGGTTACAGGCCTGACGCCGTTGTTTTGGAGGGGCCGCTTGCAGGAGGACACCTCGGTTTCAAAATGGACCAGATTGGCAGTGATGAGAACAGGCTTGAAAACCTGCTTCCGCCTGTGAAAGATATGGCTGACAAATACGGAGGCTTTCCTGTCATTGTCGCAGGAGGTATTTATACTTATGACGACATCATCAGCTTTATGAAAATGGGCGCTGACGGCGTGCAGATGGGAACCCGGTTCCTGGCTACTGAGGAGAGCAGCGCAACTCCTGAATATAAACAGGCTGTTATTAATGCAGGTGAGGACGATATTATTGTTGCGCACGACCCCGGCTCTCCATGCGGTATGCCTTTCAGGGTCATAAAGCAATCGCCCATGTATGTCTCTGCCCTTCTGAAATTGAGAAAGCCAAAATGCGACAAAACCTATGTTCTGCTTAAGGACAAAGAAGGCAAATTTAGTATTTGCCCTGCAAAAGAGAGCAACGAACACCATTTCTGCATATGCAACGGTTTGCTGAGTTCAGCCGGCTACAATCAGGATAAAGAAGAGCCTCTTTATACTGTGGGGACAAATGCATACAGGGTTGACAGGATTTTATCAGTAAAGAGTCTGATGGCAGAGTTAACCGGAAAAGCTGTTCTTGTCTGATTGCATTCTCTGATTTAATTCAGCGTCAACCTTTCTACTCAACCAATAAGAAAGCGCATTTGAGGTATTCTGTCTCCGGCATAGAGAGGAGGATAGGGTGGTCCGGACTCTGAGAGCGCAGGCTGAGAAGCCTGATTCTTTTCCCCGAAATTTATTGCGGCGCTTTGGGCTTCTTTTGCGCCAAGAACCTTAATTGACAGTTATAGATTTTTTCTGTTATGTTTTATGAATGAAAAAATACATATCCCTCTTATTTTTTTTCATCTGCTTTTTCTTTTTAAGGTATGCTTACGGATTTGATATAAAGGGCCTCCAGCCTGTCGCCCCTTATGGGGTTTTTTCAACATTTAGCGCAGACAGCCCGCAGAAGGGAAAGTCCGCCTTTGGCGTCGGGATTGAAAAGTCAATAGCCCCCGATTTTTTCAGGTATCTCTTGCAGTATGCGTATGGTGTAACTGACAAGGTGGAGCTTATAACTACTGCCCCTTATGTTGATGGCTGGAATGAGGCAAAATCAGGATTTGAAGATATTGCCTTAGGGGTAAAACACAGAGTTATTGAGGAAACTAAATATACGCCTGCCGTAGCCTATATGGTCAACGTCTCAGCGCCGTCAGGAGAAGGGGTGTTCAGCACAGATGGAAGGGCAGGCGCGGGCCTTATCGTCAGCAAGAGGGTCGGGCCTGTCAGCGGACATGCTAATATATTTTATGAGAAGGCCGGCTCGTCAAAACTTGAAGACGAGATAAATTTTGCAACCGGATTTGATTTTTCGGCTGCGCATGACTTTAAGCTGCTCGCAGAGATATATGGGAGAAAAAGCCATTATTCAGCAGCGCTTGATGACCTTGAGGGAAGATTTGGCTATAGGTTTATGACAACGGATTATCTTTATACGACTATCGGCATCGGGGTTGACTTGAAAAACAGAAGCCCTGAATACAGGCTTATGCTCTCAATAACGGCGGTTCTTCCTGTTGAAAAGAAAAAAATAAAGAAGGTATATGAGGAGGATAAATGATTAGCAAGAGCAAATTTTCTATATCTATAATTATAATCTGCCAGTTAATGCTTTTGGGTTGTTTTATATCTGTTCCCGCTTCGGCCGCGCTGATTCCGGATTCTTTTTCGGAGATTGTAAAGGAGAGCGCAAAGGCTATCGTGAATATAAGCACAACTCAGGTTGTTAAGCAGAAAGCTCCAAGGTTTTTCCCTTTCTTTCCTGATTTTCCTTTTTTCCAGGATTCTCCTGATAGCGAAGGCAGGGAAAGGGAATTCAGGAGACAGTCTCTCGGTTCAGGATTTATAGTGGACAGCGAGGGCTATATCATTACTAATAGTCATGTTGTTGAGAATGCTGACGACATAACTGTAACATTATGGGATGAATCGGAGTATAAGGCAAAGGTTAAGGGCAGGGATTCAAAGACAGATATTGCGCTCATAAAAATAGATGTGGATAAACCACTTCCTTCAGCTGCTCTTGGAGATTCGGATAAGCTTAATGTAGGGGATTGGGTTATTGCCGTGGGCAATCCCTACGGCCTGGGGCATACCGTTACAGCAGGAATAGTAAGCGCAAAAAGCAGATTTATAGGTTCCGGCCCTTACGATGATTTTATACAGACCGACGCCGCAATAAACCCCGGGAACTCAGGAGGCCCGCTGTTTAACATAAAGGGAGAAGTTGTTGGAATAAACACTGCGATAATTCCTATGGCTCAGGGAATCGGATTTGCTATACCTGTCAATCTTGCAAAAGAGATTATGCAGTCCCTGAAGACAAAGGGATATGTTGAACGCGGATGGCTTGGGGTTACAGTTCAGAAGATTACGCCTGAACTCGCCGAGAGCTTGAAATTGACAAGCAAGCAGGGCGTGCTCGTGACAGATGTTGTAAGGAATTCACCTGCGGATAAAGCTAAGATTAAAAGGAAAGACGTAATCGTGCAGTTTGCAGGAGAGAAGGTATCCGAGTATTCCCTCCCGAGGCTTGTTGCAGCCATGCCCAGCGGCAAGCAGGCAGTGATAAAAGTTATAAGAGATGGCAAGCCTGTTGAATTGACAGTAACCATAAGCAGGCAGGAGGAAGGCATGCCGGAGGCGCTTATTGCAGAGAAGCTTGGCTTAAAAACTAAAACTATTAGTCCTGAAATTGCTTTACAATTTGGGATAATGGATGGCGGGGGCGCGCTGGTAACAGAGGCGGCTCAAAAGGGGCCAAAGACAACCGAGGATGTACAGGTCAGGGATATTATTATAGAGGCGAACGGCGTCAGGATTAATTCAACCGAGGAATTGGCTATAATTATCAGGGGTATGAAATCCGGTGAAAGGCTTTTAACGCTGCTTAAACGCGGCAGCAGTTATCTTTATCGCAGTCTTAGAGTGAGGGAATAATGTTTGACATAGGAATGCAGGAACTTATACTTATTTTTATAGTAGCTCTCCTGGTCTTCGGCCCTAAGAGGCTTCCTGAACTGGGCCGGACCATAGGCAAAGGCATGGCTGAGCTTAAAAATGCAATGTACGGCATTAAGGAGCAGATGGACTCTGAGCTGCATGATATAAAAGAACCGCTGTCCTCCGCCTTAGGCGGAGTTAAGGAAGAGATAGACTCTGAACTCCGTGATATAAAAGAACCGCTGTCCTCCGCCTTAGGCGGACCGGATGTTGCCGACAAACCAGACCAGGAGACAACTACAACTAACGAGGCAGATACAGCGAAGGATTCAAAAGACAAAGGGGTGGAGTGAGTGGCGAAGAATATGGAAAGTGAAAGAATGCCCCTTATGGAACATCTTGGAGAACTCAGAAAGAGGATTACCATATCCCTGATAGCCCTGCTGACAGCTTTTGTATTTGCTTTTAATTATTCTGAAGAGCTTTTCAAATCCCTTATGTTTCCGCTTAAATACAGCCTTTCCTTTTCTATGAAAAATCCTTTTATAAGCATAATCCCTCAGGAAAAACTTTCCCAGACTACGAAGCTTGTATTTCTGGCTCCTGCCGAGGCTTTCTGGATGAGCATGAAGGTAGCCTTTGTAGCCGCTCTGGCGCTTGCATTGCCTGTAATATTTCACCAGGTGTGGAAGTTTATGTCTCCGGGCCTTCTTGCAAGGGAAAAGAAATACGTGCTCCCATTTGTCATTTCAGCGACGGCTCTCTTTATGGCGGGCTCCGCATTCTGTTTTTTTATAGTCCTTCCGTTTGCACTCGGGTTTCTTTTAACCTATAACGTAGGCGATGTCCTGATGCCTATGCTGTCGGTGGGGCAGTATGTGGATTTCTGCCTCAAGTTTATACTCGCATTCGGAGCTGTTTTTGAACTGCCTATTGTTATAATCTTTCTTACACGCATGGGGATTGTAACTACGAAGACACTCGCAAAAAACAGAAAATATGCCGTATTGGTCGCCTTTATATTAGCCGCCGTTCTTACTCCGACGCCTGATATATTTAATCAAACCCTGATGGCTGTCCCCATCATAGTCCTTTACGAAGTAGGTATCCTGGTATCCAGGATATTTGTTAGGAAGAGGACAGAAGATGCCGGTTAGCAGCATAAGAGGGAAAAGCCTTAAGGCTATGGCGTATGACATAGCCGATGGCTATGTGGCGGTTAATCCGTTGTTTCTCAAACCGCTTGATATAGATTCCCTTACAGGACTGTATCACGAGATAATGCAAGTGCAGATAGCTATCAGGGGAGAGAAGGTGGACCTCAGTGACCAGCCGTCTCTTAGGACGAGGAATGTGCGGCTGCAAAGGCTGTATTCCTCCTTAATGATAATCAAGAACTTTGCGAGAGAACGAAGGATAGTGATGGTGTAGCATGGAACTGCTTGATGACATAAAGGCGGCCAGGGAGGTAGTTCAGGCGCTTCTTAAGGCCAAGAAAACGTTCAGAATGTATCCTGAGACAAATCCGATGTATGCCAAAACGATAGAGGATACTCATGCAAAATTCAGGAACTTTTTTGATTATAGAGACGAACTGACATTCAAGATAAAGCAGAATGAGCTCTTCTGTGATTCCGAGCAGATATATTACAACCCCGAGAAGGAAGACAATATTGCCCTTTTTTTCTTTAAGGACGCCTTGAGGGAGATAACCTTCAAGAAGGGATTTTCCGTAAAGGAGCTTGAGGATTTCCTGAAAATTCTTACGGTTGATTATGACAGAGAAGTCCTTGACGATGATGTGGTAACGCTTCTGTGGGAGAGGGATTTCCAGAATGTAAAATATGTTGTTGACGAGGCGTTTCTTACGGAAGATGAGGATTACGAGAGTGAGGCGGTAAGAGAGGTAAAAGATAAGGCGTCGGATGGAGATGAACTGACAAAGGCATATGAGGATTCATTTACCGAAGAAGGCGTCAAAGATATATCAATAGTCCCTCTGACGGATAAGGACCTGCACGCTGTTGTGAAAGAGATTGAAAAGGATGCTCAAGACAAGACAGGCAAGCTTGTTGCGATTATATTTGAGATGCTTTATCAGGCTGAGAATAAAAGCGAATACGAAGACGCGGCGCACTTCCTGAACAGCATTATAGAGTTTTCAATAAGACACGGAGATTTGGATACGGCTCTAAAAATCCTCAGAAAGGCAAGGGAGGTCAGCGGCATCCCCTTAATTGCAGATGAGGCTAAAAAAAGCCTGAATATGGTTTTTTCTTTTCTGGGATATGACGCCGCAATAAAGCTCATTGGAGAACTGCTTGACAGCGGGGTTGAGATAAACGAGAAGGTCTGGGACGAATATGTGGCATTTCTTGATAAAAATGCGATTGAGCCGTTCATAACAATACTTGGAGAACTCAAGAGCATTCCAGCAAGGAAGAATGTAATTAATGCCTTGATATCTCTCGGCAGAAAAGACATACAAGCCCTGGCGAAGGGGCTGTACGATTCAAGGTGGTATGTGGTCAGGAATATTATCTATATACTTGGAAAGGTAGGCGACAAGGCGGCTGCTGATTATCTCCTTAAGACAGTGAATCACAGCGATATAAGGGTCAGAAAGGAGGGGATAAAGGCTCTGGGGGAACTCGGCGTCCCGGGAGTGTTCCCGGCGTTAAGGGAGTGCTTTAACGACCCCGAGGTTCAGATAAGGACTGCTGCGGCAAGGGCTCTGGGCAATATCCGTTCAACAACCGCGAAAAGCATAATACTTCAGAGGATGACAGATGCGGCTTTCGTAAAAACTGAGTTCAGCGAGAAAAAAGAATTTTATGAGGTGCTTTCCAAGTGGAAAGATAATGATGTGGTGGAATTCCTGATGAAGACTTTGAGGAAGAAAGCATTTTTTAAGAGGGCATTGAATGATGAAAACAGGGCCTGCGCGGCATACTGTCTTGGATTAATGGGAAACAAAGATGCGCTGCCATTGCTGCATAAGGCAAAGGAGTCAAAAAATAAGCTCCTGAGAGAATACGTCTATTCCGCAATTAAAAGGATAGAATATGGCCGGTAGCGAAGTTAAGGGAGAGGTTTTTACAGAGGCTAAAGACATAATAAACCAGCTTGCGGTTATTATAAGGACTGCCGCTATCCATGACCCCGGCAATATTGCCGTGACTACGGCAATAGATAAGTTTATTGCGCTTACAAACCCCTTGATTTTATCTGAAAGAGAACTGGCGCTTGAACTCGGGAGAGAATTTTTCTACCTGAATGAGATAAGGATAAGATACTCTCTGGAATATCTTCCTAAATTTGATTTTCTTGTGCTGGAATTTAGGAAGAGAGGACTGGGCAGCATTGTATTCAGAGACGCCTTGAAATCCGAAGATATGCAGAGTTTTCTGAGGGCCTTCACAGCTTCAGCTTCCTCTCCGGAGCCGTTTGAGCTGCTTGCTGAAGAGTTGACGGATGTCGGCAGTTTAGGAGTCGGTAAATTAAGGAAGATAAGAGATGAGGAAAAAACAGAAGGCGGGTCCGCTGTCCGCAGGATGGTTAAAAAATCATATTTTAACGCTGTTTCATATACGAGAGGCGTTATAAGCAAGATAAAATCAGACGAAAAGGTAAACATAAAAAAGGCAAAGAGAGTGGTAGAGTCAATGGTGGACTTAATACTTGAAGAAGAGCAGCTGCTCCTGGGCATGACTAGCATTAAAGATTATGATGAATATACCTATCACCATTCTGTTAATGTAAGCATATTGTCTGTTGCGCTTGCGCAGAGACTCGGTCTGAGCAAGAGGGCTCTGATAGAACTCGGACTGGTTGCCTTGTTTCATGATATAGGCAAGATTGACATACCGAGCGAGGTATTGAATAAATCTACCAGTTTTACCGATGATGAATGGAACCTGGTTAAAAAGCACCCCAAGTGGGGCGTGAGGGCTATACTGAAAATGAGAGGGATTGACGCCACTGCAGTAAGGGCGGCTATTGTTGCGTTTGAACATCATATGTATTATGATTTTTCAGGATATCCCAAGATAAAAGAACCAATGGAATTGGATTTTTATTCAAAGATTATAAGCCTGGCCGACCAGTATGATGCGATGACGTCAGCTCGGGTTTATTCAAGAATCCCGATGCCTCCCGACAGGGCGCTGAGCCTTATGATGGAGAGGGCAGGGACGCAGCTGGACCCGATTCTCTTTAAATTTTTCATTAATATGATAGGTGTATTTCCTGTAGGGACTCTCGTTATGCTTGATACAAGAGAACTCGGACTCGTCTATCAGAGCGATACTGTTTTTTTAGACAGGCCCAAGGTTCTTGTTATCATTAACAGCAAAGGAGAAAGGGGAGAGGGGTATATTGTTGAGCTCTCAGAAAAAGCCCCTGACGGAAAATTTCTGAGGAGTATTGTTAAGACGATGGACCCTAATAAATACAGAATTAATCTCGCCGAATATTTGCGCTGAAAGAGAAGGGAGGTGATTTTATGAAGATAAGAAAGGCAGCAAAGAAATGCGCCGCAACATGCAAATGTAAGGGTTCATGCTGAATAGAAGCGTAGGCGTATTCAAATTGAGACCCCTGAAAATGTTTGCTTTTGTGTCATTCCAACTAAAGCGGGAAATGACGAATCCGGGACTTTTCAGGGGTCTTAATTTATATTTTTTTATTGATAAATAGGAGGCTCTATGCCAGATGCAAAAAACATTGAAGTTCTGATGTCGGAAAACAGGACCTTTCCGCCGTCAAAAGAGTTCAGCAAAAAAGCGCATATAAAGAGCATGAAAGAATATGAAAAGCTTTATAAACGCTCCGTAGAAGACCCGGACGGGTTCTGGGCTGAGATGGCTGAGAAGAATCTTTCATGGTATAAAAAATGGGATAAAGTCCTTGAATATAGTTTTGAAAAACCCGAGATAAAGTGGTTTCAAGGCGGCAGCCTGAACGCATCGTATAACTGCCTGGACAGATTTGTAAATACCCCGACCAGGAACAAGGCGGCGATAATATGGGAAGCGGATGACGGAAGCTATAAGACATACACATATCAGCAGCTTTATTACGAGGTGAACAGGTTTGCAAATGTCCTGAAAAAGCACGGAGTGAAAAAAGGCGATAGGGTTACCATCTATCTTCCGATGATTCCCGAGCTTGCGATTTCCATGCTTGCGTGTGCGAGAATCGGGGCCATACACAGCATTGTTTTCGGCGGATTCAGCGCTCAGGCTTTAAGGAACAGGATTCAAGACTGTAAAGCAAAAATTATTATTACGTCTGACAAGGGTGCAAGGGGCGGAAGATTCGTTCCTCTGAAGGCAAACGCCGACGAGGCTCTGCATGAATGCCCTACTATTGAAAAGATGATAGTGGTGAGAAGGACAGACGGCGCTGTTGATATGGAGCCTAAAAGAGACCTCTGGTGGCATGATGAAATTAATGCCGCTGATATTGCCAAGTATTGCGAGCCTGAGAAAATGGATGCGGAGGACCCGCTTTTTATCCTTTACACATCCGGCTCAACCGGAAAACCCAAAGGCGTTCTTCATACAACAGCCGGGTATATGCTTTTCACAAACCTGACTTTCAGGTGGATATTTGATTATCATGACGGGGATATTCACTTCTGCACAGCAGACATCGGATGGGTTACAGGACACAGTTATATTGTCTACGGCCCGTTGAGCAACGGCGCCACAAGCCTTATGTTTGAGGGGATTCCAACATATCCGAATCCTGGGAGGTTCTGGGATATAGTTGATAAACACAAGGTCAATATCTTTTATACGGCTCCTACTGCGATAAGGGCCTTGATGAGAGAAGGCGAGAGGTGGGTGCAGAATTATGACCTTTCATCCCTGAGGCTTCTTGGCACAGTCGGCGAGCCGATAAATCCGGAGGCGTGGATGTGGTATCACGTCAATGTAGGGAAAGAAAAACTTCCTATTGTTGACACCTGGTGGCAGACAGAGACAGGCGGCATTCTCATAACGCCTCTGCCGGGAGCAATGACGTTAAAGCCCGGCTCTGCAAACAGGCCGTTTCCCGGCGTGGTTCCGAAAGTCTTAAAAGAGGATGGCTCACCGGCAGGTGTGAATGAAGGCGGTTACCTGGTAATTGAAAAGCCGTGGCCCGGAATGATAAGAGGCACTTATGGAGACCCTGAAAATAAAAGGCTTAAAGAGATATATTTCTCTCGCTTTAAAGGCAAGTATTTAACCGGAGACGGCGCAAGGGTTGATGAAGATGGCGATTACTGGTTGATGGGAAGGATAGATGATGTTATAAATATCTCAGGCCACAGGCTTGGAACAGCAGAGGTGGAGTCGGCGCTCGTAAGCCACGAGGTAGTCGCAGAGGCTGCGGTGGTTGGTTTCCCCCATGAGATAAAGGGAGAAGGTATATATGCTTATGTTACGTTAAAAGACGGCAGACAGCCCTCTGATGAGCTCAAAAAGATACTCATAGGGCACGTAAGGACAGTCATAGGCCCGATAGCAACACCTGATAAATTACAATTTGCACCGGGACTGCCGAAGACAAGAAGCGGCAAGATTATGAGGAGAATTCTGAGAAAAATCGCAAAAGGCGATATTGAAGACCTTGGCGATACTTCAACGCTTGCAGACCCTTCTGTTGTTGACAATCTGATAAAGGGAAGGCTTTAGAAGCAAACCTTAGTTGTTGCAAAAGCGCCTTTCCTTTATATATAATCAGGAATAGAAAGGAGGTGAGATGGATGAAGATTATGAAAATATCTCTGCTGCTTCTTGTAATCCTCGGTTTAACATTTTCAGTGGCCCTTGCAAAAAAACAGACGCCCGAAGACAGAGGGAAGGCCCTATTCAACGATGTAAAGGCCTTTGGCGGCAAAAAGGCCTGCAATGACTGCCACCCTAACGGCAAAGGCTTGGAGAAGGCTGCTGGCAAGAAAGAGTTCAAGATAATGGGCAAGACCCAGAAGAGCCTTGAAGAGGCTGTGAATTTCTGCATTGTGAAAGCAAGCAAAGGAAAGGCTATTGATGCAAAATCAGAACAGATGAAGGATATGGCTGCCTACATAAAATCTCTGAAAGGCAAGGCAGTAAAGAAGGCCCCTGGCTATTAAAAATCACTCTTAAGGGGAGGGTTGAAAATCCCTCCCTTTTTTATTCAGGAGGTATTTTATGTCTTCATTCTTTTTCAAATCTCTGCTCGGTATTGGTATGCTGGTCTCGGCTCTGATTGCAGTATTCACCATGTTTGAGATATTCGGGCGGAGCGAAAAAAATATGATATTGAGAAACTGAAAAAAGTCCACAGGGCCAACGGAATAGTCTATTTTTTACTCTTTATTATTATCGGCTATTTCTGCCTGAATTTTATCATAAACACAAAGGCAGAGCTTTCACCCCGGGCACTGATACATTCCTTATATGCAGTTGCAATACTTCTGCTTCTCGGATTGAAGTTTTCTATTTTAAGGGTATACACCCATTTTTACAATCAGGTGAAAATTATAGGAATTTTGATAGCGCTTCTTACTTTCGGCATGTTTGCAACTTCAGGCGGGTATTATCTGCTTATTACGAAATTCGGAGCAGACAAGGCTTTCAGCATGATTAAAGAACCTCAAAAAGAAGTTTTAAAAGGCGGAATTGTTCTGAAAACAGACCCTGAGAGCATCAGAAAGGGAAAGGAACTTTACGAATCAAAATGTTATTTCTGTCATGACGCTTACAGCAATAAGAGGGAGGTAGGCCCCGGGCATAAAGGCATTCTAAAAAATCCGTTTCTGCCGGTGAGCAAAAAACCCGCCACCCCTGAAAATGTCGCAAATCAGATAAGAAAACCATACAAAGATATGCCGTCATTTTCATATTTGTCAGACGAAGATGTTGAGAATATCATTGCGTTTTTAAATACGCTTTAACCAAACATGCCGCGTGACATACCCATAGGAAATGGATGTCTCCTTATCACCTTCGATCAGGATTATTGTTTAAGGGATATTTATTATCCGTGCGTCGGCAAGGAGAATCATACAGACGGCCATAAGTTCAGGTTCGGCCTATGGGCGGATGAAAAGTTCAGTTGGGTTTGCAAGGACTGGAACCTCAGGCTCGGTTATGTGCCGGAAAGTCTTCTAACCCATGTTACGGCATTCAATGCTAACCTCGGCATAAGCTTTCTCTGTAACGACCTGATTGATTACAGAGAAAATATTTACATAAAAAAAATAATCCTGAAAAACCTTTCTGAAAAGGAAAGGGAAATCCGAGGGGGAAAATGAGGGGTAGAAGGCAGGGATAAAAACTTACTGTGCGCTAAAAATCCCCACCCCTTGTGGGAAGGGATTTAGGGGAGGGGGATGTGAGACTTGCCGCCTTTTTCCCCTTGACATACAAGATTACCATGTCCTATACTCAAATCGTCAAAAAGCAATATCTTATCAATAATTATCAATTATCAATTCAAGAAGATAGTTCTCGAAGGAGGATGTATGTCACGGATCAAAAAAATTATTGTCCTATCTGCTGCAATAGGTTTGTTAGTCGGATGTGCTTCTGGACCAAGGACAACGTTCAATCCTGTATCCAGTTATAATTCTGCAAAATTAGTATCATCTCAAGGCGTCGTAAAAATATCAAAAATAAATATAGCCGGCGATTTAAAAGGCAACTCGGCCGATCTAATACCTTCCGTCGTTGCTGGATTTTCAAAAAAAAATAATACGGTGAGCCTGGTTGCTGATAAGAAGGATCTTGCCTATTTTGATAGTGAACTGATTTTGGATATCGTGACCAAATCGTCATTAAGTGCTGCTGATTATTTTAGGACAATTCCCGTCGTAAGCACATTTGGTATCTACGGATCTGGAATTGGCTTCAATTGGAATGTAACGGTCAATTACGTGTTTAATAATATAGATGGCCAACCTGTAGAAAAAGGTTCATTTGTCCTTGAAGGATCGGACCAATTCAAACCGAGCGCGTCGGCAAATATTCTTTCAGCATATATTGGTATAGGACCATTGGTTGCGATGTATCCCGACGCCGAATCGCACCGAGCCGTTGGTGATACGTTAATGGGTGCTGTCGGAGAAGAGATTTCCAAAAGGCTGAGTGCAGATACTATAAGGTTGTATCTTGCTGAAAGAGAAAAGCAACGTGACGGCATGGATGTTAAGACATATGTTGAATTCATTGAAAAGAAAAAGAGACTTGAAGATGAGCGCTCCATTGCAAAAACGAAAAGAATGAAAGGTTTGGACGTGCAGGTTAAGACAAAGGATCATCTTGCAGATATAAAATCCGGCACAGTTATGGTCTTGGGTATCGGCGTGAGCAAATATCAAAGCTCACAAATACCCGCTCTCAAATATGCGGATAGGGATAGTCGAAGAATTGTCAGCCATTTTAAGAACAGGTACAAATTGTCCGATGACAGAGCGATGCTATTAACCAATGAAGAGGCAACGGTTATCAAAATATCGAGATTTATTACCAATAACGCCATGAAGTTATTGAATAAGGATGACACCTTTATCTTATATTTCGGGGGGCATGGAGCGCCAGATGTAGATTCTACGTCGAGTGACAATGATGGTTTAAAGAAGTATTTATTGTTGTATGATAGTGACTTCAACTCATTGCCAATGACGGCTCTCAGTCTCAATAATTTGGCGATCTTACTGGAAAAATTGCCATGCAGACGCATTGTAATCTTGTTGGACAGCTGTTTTTCAGGAACAGCCGGGGCGCAAACCCTGGCCAAGTTAAAAGGGGTTAGAATAAGCGAGACGTCCTATAAGAACATAACGGAACTGTCTGGTGAAGGACGTGTAATCCTCGCGGCATCAAGCGAAAACCAGATTAGCTATGAGGAGGACCGTCTTCAGGCTGGCGTCTTTACTCACTACTTGTTGGAAGGTTTGAATGGTAAGGCGGATTTGAAAGGTGACGGGAAAATTGATATTCTGGAATTATATGAGTATGTGTTTAGAGAGGTGTCAAGAGACACAAAAAATAAGCAGTCACCTGTTTTCCGTGGTACGCTTGATGCGAATATCATATTCTAGCGAATCCTCACTGCCGTCCAAAGGTTGCTCTTCCAAAGCATGACATAATGCACTCAGTGCTGGTCTGGCAACGCTGGACAGGTCCATCATTGGAAATCATCTTCATCACACTTGCCTAAAAGCGGATGATGGCAAGCCTTCCGATACCCATGTCACGACCACGATGGCACTTGGTATGGACATGCTTTCCAGTTCTGAGGAGTTTTAGCACAGCAGTAAACACACCGATAGATTTTAGCACATTCTCCATCAGGAGGACTGGGGTCGTAAATAGGGTCGGGGTCGTAAATAGGGTCAGCGACCGTTATTTTGAATCAGGAAGGAATTAGGGTCAAGCCTAAATCATTACAGGGTCAGCATAATTGATAATGTCGTGGGAGCATTATGTATGTTAAAATGAAGACAGGTGAATATGAAATTTACAAGGATAACTGTAACCATCTATGGACTTTGAGCC
>Ga0210058_1000820_pt1 | contig 28835 bp, 29 predicted proteins | sample CryGeymeta201511_FD_183979 | JGI IMG/M metagenome (GOLD analysis project Ga0210058, IMG submission 183979) | Groundwater microbial communities from Crystal Geyser aquifers in Utah, USA - Crystal Geyser metaG 2015-11 (SPAdes) (version 2) | ecosystem: Environmental > Aquatic > Deep subsurface >...
TCAAGGTAGTAGCGAATTTTGCGTTCCGCAGTCGCATGGAAGACGAGCTCTGCGAGACTTCCAGAAGACAAAGGACAACGAGTAGTGATTTTTGCAATCATGGTGACGACAGGATAACAAAATCTCTAACGAGTTGAGCAAAATCCTATTGCAGACGCGAAGCGTCGAAGCCCTAGCGAGAAATCACAAGCAACCAAAGGTTTTTGTTTTTGCTATAAGCGGCTCTGCAGGCCTAAAAGGCCGAAGCCCTAGCGAATAGCAATAACAAAAACCTTTACATTCCCATCTCCACCTTTAGCGCATTCACATCTCTAAGAAGCAATGAATCCTTGCGAAGCATTTTCATAACCTTGTCGACCGCATGCATAACAGTAGTATGATTACGTCCGGAAAAAAGCTTTCCTATCTCCTCGTAAGAATGTTTCAACTCTTGCCTGATAAGATACATAGCTATCTGACGCGGCCTCATAATGCCTTTGTGACGATCCGCCCCGAGTAGCTGTTGATGAGGCAATTTATAATAACCAGAAACTATATCGATAATGTCCTGAGGACTTCTGGCTACCGCTCTATCGTCGCCTGCATCATCGTAACCGGCTAACGCATCGTATTTATTAAGCTTCTGAACGATTCTGGCAACACTTCGTATAGTAGGAGTCGAGTTTTCAAGTTGAGCCTGCGCAATGGCCTGTAAGAGCACGCCTTCGAGCTCGCGAACACTACTGCGAACATTGTGTGCAACGAATTCAAGGACATCAGGTGCAATCAAAGCTTGATGTTCACGACACTTCGCATTCAAAATAGCGAGTCTGGTCTCGAAATCAGGGAACTGCACGTCTACTATCATGCCCATTTCAAATCGGCTCGTGAGTCTGGCTTCAAGTCCTTTGAGCTCTTTGGGAGGTTTGTCAGAGCTGATTATAACCTGCTTCCTATTGTCATAAAGCTCATTAAAAGTATGAAAAAACTCAACCTGAGTCATCTCTTTATTAGCAAGAAATTGAATATCATCAATTATCAGACAATCCACATTGCGATATCTATCTTTAAAAGATCTCGCACTTCTCTTCCCGATAGCCTCAATAATCTCATTGGTAAACCTCTCAGAAGTGACATAAGCAACAACCTTATCAGGGTAGTGTCTCAAGATCTCATTACCTGTAGCCTGCAGTAGATGAGTCTTGCCCAAGCCTACACCTCCATATACAAAAAGCGGATTATAAGCACCTCCGGGGTTAGCGGAAACAGCCATGCAAGCCGCATGAGCCAGCCTATTGTCCTGACCTACAACGAAATTCTGCAAAGTGTGCTTAGGATTCAAACATTTACTTACAACGCCCTCCGCAAGCTTGACCTCCTGCTTGCCGCGAATTTTACGCGGAGATTTATCAAGCAAAGACTGTATATCGACGCCGCGCGTATCATCGGCAAGTCCAAGATTAGGATGCACCTCAAAAACAATGTCGGAGACAGTCTGATCTATTTCTCTAATGGTAGAAACCAAGTCATCACCCATCTTATTCTCAAGCCAATCGCGAGCATAAACGTTAGGAACTCCAACAATCATCCGCCCGTCCTTAAATTCAATGACCGCGGTATCTTGAAACCATGTGACAAAATGGGCTTTTTTTACTTTGGACTTGAGGCGTTTCAAAATCTCAGTCCACAGATCTTTGTAGGAGGAATCGGTCATGAACAACTAAAACATGTGGTAGGGCTGTCTATTGTAACGCCTATCTGCCAAAAAAGAAGTTGATATTTCCCAACATTGTTTTGCAACTAGAGACAAATCGAGCCCTCTGCCATCTGTGTCTTGTTATTCGCCACCTACCAAGCAAACAAATTCGCCACATCATTAAAAGTAACGGCAATGAGAAGCAGCATAAGCAGCATGAAACCAAGCCCGTGAAGAGCCATCTCCAATCGCGGATTAGGCTTGTGTCCTGTAATAGCCTCAAAAAGCAAGAACGCCAATCTTCCACCATCAAGAGCTGGAAACGGTATAATATTGAAGACAGCCAAACTCAAACTTAGTATAGCGATAAATCTGATAACAGAGGCTAAACCTTCTTGCACAAAGACATGCGTCATCTGCGCAATACCAACGGGACCAGCCACGCCTTTGGGCACTTCGCCATGACTGACGAGGTCTCCTGCAAGATCTTTAATCATACCGGCAGTAAGCAAAGACAGTCTGTATATTTCTTTGATAGACTCCTTAGGAGCGCCAAGCAGTCCATACTTAACAGGCTGAACACCATACACAACAGTATCAAGACTCGTATCATAGAGGGAAAGCCCAGTGTCATTTCCAAAATCGACATTACCGACATAGATGCCAACATAACCATCATCCCCTCTGGCAATATCGAAAGTAACAACCTCGCTACCTCTCTGAACGACATATTGCAGTACCTGATCTTCGACGCCATTTGTAATATCAAAAACATCAGAAGCCGAATATATCGCCTCTCCTTGCAATTTCAAAATCAAATCACCGGGCTCAAGCCCAGCATCTTCCGCAGGAGAACCCGAAATAACATAGCTAACAACGGCATTTTGCGCAGCATCGGCAGCACTCTCAATAGAGACAACCTCTCCATCACGCCAAACCTCATACTGGCTCGGTGAACCTGCATTAAGCGAATCGTACTCAGAAAGATAGAAAAATTGCTCACCATCAATCTCCAAGATCACATCGCCTGCCATAAAACCAGAAACCTCGGCCATAGACCCAGGATCAACGCCGTAGACAGCAACCCTAGGCAAAGCCACAAGATATGCGGCATCTCCTTCGGCAAGTTCCTCGTAGCCCATCTCGACATTACCATTTCTCACAGCATTCATAAAATCATCGCTCGTCACAATAAGCGGCTCAATACCAACCCAAAAACCGATAGTCAAACATACAAATGCAAGCAGCAAATTCATCACTACTCCTGCAATAGCAACAGCAATCCTAACTCTGAGCGGCCTGTTTGAGAAACTCTTTTTACTTTTCTTGGCATTAGGGTCAGATGGATCTTCCCCCAGCATCCTTACAAAACCACCAAAAGGTATCCAGTTAACCGAATAGACCGTACCACCTACCTTCTTACCAAAAATACGCGGCGGCATTCCAAAACCAAACTCCTGCACTTCAATACCACCCTTTTTCGCAGCCATAAAATGCCCCAACTCATGTACGAATATAATTAGGGAGAAGATGATCAAAAACGCTATCACTGAAACAACAATACTCATAATAATAAGGTATTAAATTGTCATAACCGACTCTTCCTTCGCTTTTTCGGCATCGTCAATTTTCTTGTTATATTCATCAACGATTTCCTGAAGCCTCTTTTCAGCACCATATTTGTCGTCTTCTGTGATTTTACCACTTGCTTCGAGCTCTTTAAACCTTGTATGACCTGTTTGACGTGCATTCCTGACACTGATTTTAGCCTCTTCCGCGAGCTTCTTTACGATCTTCGCAAGATCACGACGTCTTTCCTCAGTCAAAGGCGGAATATTAAGCATAATGGCGTGTCCATTGTTCACAGGATTAAGTCCCAGATCGGATTCGCGAATAGCCTTCTCAATAGGAGCTACATTAGACTTATCCCATGGCTGAATCTGCAGAGTCTTCGGATCAGGCACAGTAATTGTAGCAATAGACTTCATTGGCTGAGAGCTGCCATAAACATCGACAAGCATACCTTCGACCATGGAAGGATTAGCACGACCTACTTGCAGCTTAGAGTACTCGTTATGAAGATGTGTAAAAGCTTTTTCGAACTCCTGCTTAGCTTGATCTATATATTTCCGAGATGGCATGTGGGGTAGGGTTTAGGGTTTAGGGTGTAGGACAGGATTTCAAGATATCAAAGTGCCGATTTTTTGACCTTTTACGGCTTTCTCCAGATTGCCTTTTTTCCAATAATCCAGAACTATCACGGGAAGTTCATTGTCCTTACAAAGAGAGATTGCTGTTAGATCCATGACTTTCAGATCTTTTTCCAGCGCCTCGCCAAAGCTGAGATTATCGAACTTCATAGCATTCTTGGATTTCTTCGGGTCCTTGTCATAAACTCCATCAACCTTGGTAGCTTTCAAATACACATCACAATCAAGCTGCAGCGCCCTCAGGGCAGCAGCCGTATCTGTAGTAAAGAAAGGTCTTCCAGTGCCACCAGCACAGATCACAATGCGTCCTTTCCGGAGATGCCCGCGCGCGAATTTGGAGTCAAACTTCTCAACAACGTCGTAAGCTACGCCACTCATAATCCTAGGCGTCACATCAATCTTCTTAAGAGCGTTGTAAACAACAATTCCATTCATAACAGTAGCCAGCATACCGATAGTATCGGAGTCCTGACGCTCGATAGATTTTTTTGCATTATCGCGATAGCGCCAAAAATTGCCACCACCAACGACCAATGCGATTTCGCATCCGAGGTTATGGAGATCGCGAATCCTCCCAGCCAAAGCCTCGACAGCAGAAAAATCGATGCCATGCCCGGATTTGTCCGACAGTACCTCTCCGGATACCTTGAGCATGACTCGTTTGTACTTGAGTTTCATAAAGTTGGATTAGATCTTGTAGGAGGTTATCAAAAAAGGAGAAATATGGCAACAAAACTAACGGTCAGGGACTCTGCACTTCCACTTTTAGCGGGACGAAGCCCTAGCGGCAAATCAAATACATATTACTTTGAGAGCAAGAAGTAAGTGACAGCAACGCCAATCACAATGCCAAGTATAAAAACAATAGGGAGCTTTCTCTCGGTTTGGCCATCATGAGCATTAGCCAAATCGGTAAGAAGGTTGGTACTGATAATAATCTCCTGATCAGAGTTCTTTTCGACAATATCCAAGAAACTATGGTTAGCAACGAGCTTCACAAACCGCCCAAAAGTAATTTTCACCTTACTGGCAGGCTCACCTTCCGAAGAGACATCTCTCTCTATTTCGGCATCCAAATCAGGCAAATCATCATCAAATATAACCTCGGAGGAATCGTCATCACCTTCTCCGATGTCATCCATATCATCGTCAGGAATTTTTATATCATCCATATTTATTTTTTGGCTAAAGATAGCTAGAAAGATTTTAGCACAACAGCGTCATTCTGAAAAAGATTTCGCCCTACAACCCAGACACTATCTGCTGCTTAAGCCTCACCCGCTCCTTATCACTCTCCTTGGAATAATGCCTCTCGACAACAGTACCAAGCTGCTCGGTAATAGCAACAGCAAGCTTTACATCTGTATCGGCAAACGAGCCGTCTTCGTGATTAAGCACTACAACGCCAAGATATTTCCCCTCGAGACTCCTTACGGGGATCCACAAAACTTTCTCTTCGCCATTATCATAACGGATACTGGAATTCTGCATAAAGTCCTCAGCTTTCTCGGAAACACCACCCATAACCTGAGTAACAAAATCAGCAGTACTATTATCAGATGTAGCCAATACATCTTCGCGTTCCGTGGCTACATTATGGAGTAAAATCACACCCTCTTGTGCCGCTGACACTTCGATAAATTTCTCTATAATATCATGAGCGACCATCCCGATATCATCAGGGCTATTGCTCAAAATACGCATCACGTCATAAAGCGTAATCAGTTCGGAATTAACATATTGCAATCTGCCATTCACGATCTGAATAATCTCAATAAGCATCTCGGCTACTTTGGAAGGCTCATCCAAAAGAAGCTTCTGAAAAGAGTCATACGTAAGCTTGTAAGCCTTCGTTGCCGTAAGCGCCTGAGCAGACGCACCACGCGGCTTATCTGTAAGCAAAGCACCTTCTCCAAAGATATCATCTGCTCCAAGCACAGCAAGTATCTTATTGCCTTTGCCTGCGATAGATTTCACTATATGGACATTCCCTTCGGTAATAAAATACATCTCGCGACTGTCATCTCCATCTTTGAAGACAACTTGATGCGACTGAAATGACACCTCTTGCAAATAGTCTTTTAATGAATCTACAATTTCTTTGAGCTCCGCCATATCTGTTATCTGTTATCTAATCAAAGACAAAAACTGTTCTACATCACGAGCTTTGGAGATGGCAGCTTCTGGTGTTACAAGCCCGGCCTTCACAAGAGCGGCCAAAGAAGTATCCAAAGTCTGCATCCCCTCTTCGCGTCCAATCTGAATCATCGAATAAATCTGATGAGTCTCTCCTTCCTTGATACAGTTCTTCACAGCATCATTGCTAATCATAAGTTCCGCGGCAGCAATGCGCCCACCACCTTCTTTTTTTGGGACAAGCACCTGAGATAAAACTGCAAGCAAAGAGACCGAGAGCTGAGCTCTAATCTGTTGTTGTTGATAAGCGGGAAAAACATCGATCATGCGATCAACAGACTGCGCCGCATCTTGAGTATGGAGCGTAGCAAGTACAAGATGTCCTGTTTCGGCAAGAGTAATCGCCGCAGCGATAGTCTCAAGATCACGCATCTCCCCTACCATAATCACGTCAGGATCTTGTCTAAGACTCGCCTTGATCGCATCAGGGAAAGAGTTGGAATGAATTCCTATCTCACGTTGCGTCACCAAAGATTTCTTAGATTCGTAAACGTACTCAATCGGGTCCTCAATCGTAATGATATGAGACCTCTTATTCTGATTTATAAGGTCAATCAAAGATGCTAATGTAGTGGATTTCCCCGATCCAGTAGGCCCTGTCACGAGCAAAAGTCCTCTCGGCCTCATGGCGAGATCAGATAAAGCTTCCGGCAGCCCGAGATTTGCGTAAGCAGGCACCTCTGCTGGAATCAACCGAAAAGCTATCGCAGGACCACTTTGCTCTTGATAAACATTAACGCGAAACCGCCCAACACCCTGCAAAGAGTATGCGCAGTCTACTTGCTTGTTCTTTTCAAAATCGGCATATTTTTCGTCGCTCGTAATCTTGCGAGCAATATCATAAACATCTTCGGAAGTTAAAGCTTGCCCTTCAGCAACAAGAAGATTGCCATTAGGCATACGAAGAATCGGAGCCTGAGATGTCTTCAAGTGAACATCAGGAGCGTTATGCCCTGCTACAAGTTTTAGAATCTGCTCTAACATAATAGTTTTTTAAAAAGATCCCGAGACCATAGATCTAAAGCGAGCTGCAGGATACGGAACACCTACTATACTCATCTGCAAATAGGCATATCCGGAATCGAAATAACCACCCAAAACAGAATCATTATAAGTAGGCTCACCAGTCATAACAGTCCATGTATGCTGATCAACAGTATCTCCATTCTTAAGGCTCAACATAACTAGCATCATATACTCATAAAGAGCGATACCGTCACCATTAGTTTTTTTGAAAGTCTCGATTCTATTTATCAAAACATCATCCGCATCACTAGGCTTGTCAGCTCCAGTAACACTATCGACAAAAGCCCACCTCCAACCAACAATTTTCCCGCCTGAGATATTGTTCCGCTTTTCCAAACGATCAATAGCTCCTTGCCCCCAATCAGATACAAATACATAAGACTCTTCCACGTCAGAATCAATGGACTTGCTATCTGAAAAAATCTGTTGAGACCCAACCCATTTATTCAGAGCTTCGAGATACCTTATACCTGAAGCAATAGGAATCAATAGGAATACAGGTCTTTGCATACAAGAAATAACATCCAACTCATTGCCACCGATTGCATGCGAAACGACCTTAGTTACAACATCCAAACTTGGCATCGCCAAATCATTATTATCGATGTCGAACTCATCTAGTACGAATTCAACATTCTTATAACCTGCTTCAACCATAAGAGTTAGATCTCCTATAGAAATCCGCGCGGCGTTTTTGTTCTGTTTTTTGTTTGTGTTAGAAACCATCTTATTTCTTGCTAGACTTAGTACTATCATTGGATAGGTCGGCAATATCAGAAGCATAATCTCTAGCTTTAACAGCATATAACAAAGCCTGATCAGCATATTCCTGAGCTGACCCAACATCATACTTGGCATATTCAATCTCAAGCTCAGCAACAGCAGCCTCTGCACTCACAATCTCAAGCTGAATTCTAGATAGATTAATGAAATTATCCCACCATGCATCATAAGCTGGCGACATGTCTTGCAAAGTCTGTATATAATTACCAAGGCGTGCTTCACACGTATCGTCCTGTGTTCCCCATGCATATTCTTCTCCATCCGGGATGTAATAACACATGCCACAAGTTGTACTCGAACTATCATCCAAGCACTCATCAGCCAAGCCTTCATCATGAATATCTGCATCCCAGATATCATAATAATCATATTTCTTATAGAAAGCTTTTTCTGCACTCGCATAATCCTCGAGCGCAGCATCATAGGTAGACTTAGTCGAAGCTTCGAATATCTCAGCTGATGACAATGAAATACTCAAGGAATCCAGTGCGGTTTGCGCCTCATCTAATTCCGCTTTTACCTCAGCAACCTTCACAGAACCAAAAGAACCTGTCACATAAGAGTTAAGCACATCGGCATATGACTGCGCGGCAGCAGCAGCATCCTCAGCATTAGTAGCTGCTGTTTCTGCTTGAGACAAATATGCTTGTATAGAGCCACTTTGAATACCGGGCACTAGCCCTACAGCTTCTCGATATGCACTCCCAGCACTTGTACGATAATCTCCTGCTAAGTTCATACTCCCTTCCGCCAAGTCTATATAATTGAGATTATCATCATACGACGTAGTACGATCAAATTTATTAACACTATTATCAACAACAATATTGCTGACACTTTTTTCGTTGATTTTGCTAGTCTGACTCAGCTTAGGAGTAAACTTACCCATGAAATTTGTCATAGAGCCGAAAACAATTCCTATCAAGAGGAAAGATGCTATGACGGCTCCAATTATCAATTTTTTTCTATGGCGTTTTTTTGTATTCGGTTCTGCCACTTGAGTGTTTTGATTGTCCATTTTTTTTGTTATGGATTTTTGTCATCGCCAAATTCTAACACAAATAGGCGGGTCGGTCAAGCCTTGAGGTCTAAAAAGACCCCGATTTTTTTGTAGATAACCTGTAAGAAAGGCTTGGGAAAGTGCAAAAAAGGTGATTGAATTTTGACGAACATCATAATTTAATCCCCTTTTTGCAATGTATAAATACATCCAAGACTATGTTCGGAACAATAGCCGTAGCGTACTTTCGGGTTGCACAGTCCCGCAAAAGAAGGCGGTATCAGAGATCATAAGAGGCTTATTTACAGCAGGAACACCTATACTTAGACATTTGGTGCAATCCGAAAGTAAAACGGCTAAGAAACAAGCTGAGAAGTATTCTCATCATCTTGGCAGCATCAATTTGAAGGATAAAGTTGATGAATTTTCTCTTCGGAGAGTAAAGGATGAGATCAAAGAAGATACCATCATTGCCTACGATTTAACAGATATAAACAAAGAATGTAGCAAAAAAATGGAAAATCTTTCTGCTGTATGGGATGGGAGTAAACGAGAGGTTGCAGATGGTTTTCTGCTTCATGGGGTAGGTGTAAATGGAATACTCCTTAAGCTGCAAGTACATGAGAACGATATTCATACACTCAACGAAACAAGAATGAATATTATTCTGAAATATGCAGAAAGCTTCGGTCACAGAGGCATATGGGCGTTTGATAGAGGCAATGATGGTAAGATCTTTTTTCGTGATTTGCGTCAAAAAGCAAAAGTGCAGTTTATCGCTAAACTTCCGCCAGCTTACGCAGGCGGGGTTAGCCTAATGCAAGCTTTGCTTGTCCCGCATCTTCTTGCCCCTGCTTCTCGATGTACTGTCGAATGATTTTTTCGTTGATACGAACCGTTGAAACAAAATAACCTCCACTCCAAACACTCTCCGTTCCCCAGTATACCTCCTTCAAAAACTCAAACTTCTTTTCCATATCTCGTCCTGTGTTTGATTTGATTATTCGTACTGCACTCCCCACGCTCATTTTCGGAGGTATACTCACCAACAAATGCACGTGATCTTTGTCGTGATTCATCTCCAATATCTCTATTTCAGGATGATATTGTGCAAGCTTTTTAAACGTCTCTTTGATGTACGCTAAAATCCCATCGTTAAATATCTTTCGACGATATTTGCTCGTCAGAACTATGTGATATTCACATCGATATACACAATTTGTTTGCCTCTTGAATTCCACGCTTGCACAATATCACATCAAGAAGATGCGAGACACCCTTCATCCGCCAGCTTACGCAGGCGGGTCTGCGGCGGAAGGCTAGAGCCTAGAGCCTAGAGCCTAGAACACTACTAACTCCCAACTAATCCGGCCACCCACTCTTTGATCATCGAATAGTCACCTGAATTTGGCATAAGAATATACTGCCCATACACGTTGTACGTTGAGTACAGATAATTACCTGTAGACAAGACATTCCCTGTCTCGACTGTATAATCAGAAAAATCCGAGTAATAACCAATGCCTTCAAAAAGTCCGATGTCTGTATCCATATTGTCCAAAATAGCTCTAAACATTGTAACCGCAGTTGATGGATCAGACACAAGATTCATACTGGCAACTTTTTCACGCACAGCCAAGACAACATCCTGCTGCCTATCAGCTCTGTCAAAATCAGACGTAGACTTACGACTACGCGCATACTTCAGTGCAGTTGAGCCGTCCATATGTTGGTCACCCGTAGCCATGTAAAAAGCAGAATACCCACCATAACCATCAGGATATTGATTGTCATAAAGTTCTTTATCCACATATAGATCAATACCACCGATAGCATCAACTATTTCCGTAAAAGCTTGCATATCAACGACAACGTATTTCTCAGGCAAAATACCGATAAGCTCATACACAGCTTGTTTCATCTGATCAGCTCCATACAAATTATAATGCTCATTGATCTTGCGACCATTCACAGACAGATCACGTGGTATAGAGATCAATGTAACGGTTTCAAGCTCAGGATTAACGCTGGCAACCATCAATGTATCTGTAAGAGTCCCATGTGTACCAAGAATCAGCACATCAAATGTCTCATCAGCAGACACATAAGACTGCCTGGCAAACTCAGTACTCTCCGTGACAACACTGGCAACAACATCTTTCTGTTGCTCAATTTGCGTTTGGAGAGACTGCATATCGGATAGCAATAAATCTATATCGACTTCGCCATTCCCAAGCAGTGCGATTTCATTTCCTAATACTTCCACGCTGGCAGACAATCCATCTACATCGTTTTGGCCAGAAAGCACTTCCTGATACAGAGCAACATTCTCATCTTTGAGATCACCAACTTCTTGTATCAAAGAATTCACTTGAATATCCTTGGAATCAAGATCAGCAGAGAATACATCGTGCATATAGAGGAATCCGCCAAATACAGCCATCATAGCCATCACCATGGAGACAAAAGCCGTTTCCATCAGGCTAATCTTGGCCAGCCGACTAGAGCCGTCCAAAACATCATGTACCTTATTGTTGAATTTGCGTCTCAAATTATGCATCTTTAGATTGATTATTTTCATCTGTCATCTGTGTCTTGTTATCTGTATCTTGCTCCCCGCCCTCACTACTAACTACTGGCTCCTGACTACTCTCTTCTGCAGCTTGTGCCTTGTTCTCTGCTTTCTCCCCACCAAGTATTTTCTTGATATCTTTCTCTCCGTCTGCAACTTCTCCTTTATTCCCGGATAGTAAGCCTTTTGCCTTAAGCCGTTTTTCAAAATTGTCCGGATCCTTAGCAGCCGCAATATCTATACCGATACGCGCTGTGATTTCTTGATCAACAAAGATCTTCTTACGGCCATGTTTCATACGGGAATATTGCTTCACAATATCTCTGATCTTGGCATTGGCCTTTGAGGTATCGTAAACCGTCTCAAGCGAAAAAGGTCTGGAAACAGAGCTATCTACATTGAGTTTGATATAAGCTTTGTAGTTAGCAATACCGATAATATCTTGCTCGGTCAAAACAGGAGCATACTCTTTGGCAAGATACTCAGCATCTTCTGCACCTACTTTGAATGACTGCAAAGTACCAACGTTACCAAATACAGCATCTTTGATTTGAGAACTTGTATTGCCGAATTTGGAAACTACCAACTGGTTAATATATTGGTGAGCCATAATCAAATTAAGATGGTACTTACGAGCCTCAGATAGGATCGCGCAAAAACTATCAGTAGCAAAGTTCTGGAACTCATCCACATACAGGTAGAAATCAGCCCTATCATCCTCGGGTATATCCACACGACTCATAGCCGCCTGCTGAATTTTTGCGACAACAACAAGACCAAGTAGCTGCGTATTTAATGCTCCGAGCTTACCTTTGGAAAGATTTATAAGAAGAATCTTTCGGGAGTCCATACATTCACGGAAATCGAAGGCCGACTTAGTCTGCCCTATCGTATTACGCATGATTGTATTAGTGATAAAAGGACCAAATTTACTGGAGAAATAAGGTATCATCTCCTGTCTTTCACGATCACCTGTATTTGCGTATTCATGCTCCCAGAAAGACTTAACAACAGGGTTGGTAACCTTACTGGTCTTGTATTTCATGAACTCATCATCCGTAAACATTCTCGGAACATCAATTAATGTCGCGCCTTCATCTCTATCCTCCATCAAAGTCAAACACGCATTTCGGAAATAGTGCTGGATACGCGGCCCGAATATCTCGTCTCCAAATATTTTGATAAAAATCTCCGTAGCCTGAGAGGAAGCCATGTCCTGTTGTTCAGGAGTATCGGCCTCAAGCATATTGAGACCCATCGGCCTATCTTTGTCGGACGGATCAAACACAATCACGTCACGAACACGTTCTTTAGGAATATATTGCAAAATATCTTCGATAAGATCTCCATGCGGATCAACCACGCAAACACCATCTCCATTCCATATATCCTGTCTGGCTATAGAGCTGATAAAAGAAGATTTACCTGTACCGGTTTGTCCAATGATATAGTGATGCCTACGCCTGTCTTTCCTTTTAAATCTAATAAGACGTTTTTCACCGCGATATAGATTGAAGCCTAGTTCAATACCCTCTTTAGGCAAATTCACAGGGGCAGGTACGACTTTGTACTGCAGCCATTTAATAATTGGCGTATCGTTGTATCTACTGTTTGGGAAGTGATACACGGAAGCAAGTTCCTCCGGAACCATCAGTGACGTCTTTTCACCAAACTTAAACATCCTGTGCTGGAAATTCCACCGCATCCAAGGAGTATTGATAATGTTCAATATGAATATGCGGTGTCCTTGGAACCAGTTGGAAGCCGCATCCTTAAACACATTGAAAGCGACAAATATATTACTAATGATCTGCTCTGATTTAACAGGATTAGGCGACGACGCAAATACACGAATGATTGTATCGAAACCTGCTTGATTAGACTTCTCACCAATATGCTTTGCTACCTCTTCTTCTGTTTGAAGCATACGAACATAACCGCCTCCACCGGGACCTTGACCGGCAGCATCTTCACCCTTCACTTGATCGTAACCGAATATCAGAGTTATAAATAGTGAATTCAAATGCCCGATAACAGGAAGATTGGTAAGCCAATTCCCACCGCGAGTCGCCTTGCCTTTAAAAAAAGCTGATCCAAACTTTCTTGCCTTTTTTTGCCATTTGCTATTTCTGGGCCTAAGAATTATTTGAATAGCGGCTTTTTCGTCTTCCTCCAATTTGGACATAACGTTGGTCACATCATTAACCGGATCGTTCTCTGTATTTTTATAACTCTTGATCGGATACCAATACTTATTAATTTGATAAATATAATATCCTAGAATGTGATTCCGTTTCTTTGGATCAGGATTCTCCAAATTGTAAGGACTGGTTTTGAATACTTGTATATCAGCCGATGTATAAAACGACGTTATCTGTTTCTCAACGATATCAGCATAATGTTCATCAGTAACCACGTAGAAAGACAGCTCTTTGTGCTCAACGACCATCTCAAATGAGATCATCGCATGATCAAAAAGCGCAACTCTTATTCTATTACTCAAAGTAAGCTCTCTGATTTCATGAATACCTCGATAAAGCTGTTCCATAACACCAATCTTTTCACGGAAATCTTTCTCCGTAGCCTTCTCCTTGTCTTTCTGGGAATCTTCACGAGGAAGAGTAATTTTCATAAAAACACGGTGCTTCTCCCTGTGGAAGTGATACCAAAGATGAATAGTTCTCCAGAAAAGCTTCCACCCTATATAAATGGCGAGCAATATAATCAGCGACCACACAGGATAATCCAGTAACAACTCCCAAATTGATGACAATATTTCCATCGGACTCTTAAATAGATTTAAATCTACACATTATAACAGAAAAGACCACCATTGGGAACAGGTTAGACCCTGGTCAGCGATAGCCTCGACTTGACACATGAAATTACGTCCTATCTATAAGAAGAGAACTCCGAAAAAATAAGATGCACTATTCGCCACAAGAGATACAAAAAAAGCTTTATCCAAGCGCAACTTAAGGAGCATGCAGATCAAAAGAGCCTCGGAAATCACAACCAGAAACTCTCCCGATACGACATAAAGCCTTGCATCAACATATGGAGGCAATACAAACCATAAGTAAGGCAATGTCACGAGCGACGTCAGAACCGCAACGGTCAAAATCCTGAAACGATCTTTAACCTTAAACAGGAATCTCATCAAGACGTAAGCCACCGGCACCTCAATTAAAGAGGTAAACAGTAGAGCAATCAAAAATCTTGTCTCGTAGAGCATCATAATAATTGAGCTGATTCTTTGTCGGTGATTTCAGCCCTAAGCCTATAAATCATCTCCGCCATCTCCCCACGAGTAACATCCTGATCAAATGACTCGATACTCATAGGCGCGGCATTTGCATCCTGCAAAACACGAACATAAGGCTCATACCAAAGATCTGCCTCAGAGACGATCACATCATAACCGAAACCTTCAACCAAGACTTTTGCCGCCTCGGCAAAATTAATATCATCGGAAGGTCTAAAAGTGCCATCAGGATAACCTCCTACTATACCCATAGACTTAGCAATACACACATATGCGTAATACCAAACGTCATCCCCGAAATCATCAAAAATATTACCTTCGCATCCTACTTCGTTATGATCAATAGCCCCAACAATCACATTCACAAATTCAGCCCTGTTAATAGTCTCATCGGGACCAAAAGTACCATCCGGATAGCCGTTAAAAATGCCGTTCTCCTCAACATATACTATCGCATCATAATTAGCATGATCGGACGTCACATCAGGGAACCAAAAATCGAAATAAGATTCACATGTGATTTCATATCCTTCAAAGTCGATCCAATAATCCTCATTGTCCTCACAACTCGTATAAGGCACCGTTCCAATATCGCTAATGTAGAACTCTTCACCCTCGTCAGTCTCCCCAGTAACAATACAATAGTCTATCGACCTGTAATTCATATAATAATCATCGTAAACGCTGCATCCATACTCAGGACAAGAGGCGGAATAAGAGAAAACCACTGACGGCGTATACTCTCCTTCCAAAGGTGGGTTTTCGAACCAATCCTCTCCAGGGTAAGCGGAATAGCCATAACAATTGACTTCATAATCAATAGCTCCTTCGTAAGGCACACCATTCTCGGAAAAATAGACGGAAGTTTCTGTCGGCCTCGAAATATCGGCAAGCGCAACAGGTATCAGCGCGGACAGACACATCACCCCTAGCCCAATGAATACATTTTTTTTCATGACATTTTGTTTTTAAGATAATTATTAAGATCATCAATGGAAATCCGCTCCTGCTGCATAGTGTCTCGATCACGCACAGTCACTGAGTTATCCTCAAGCGACTCAAAATCGAACGTAACACAATAGGGCGTACCTATCTCATCCTGTCTCCTATAACGCTTACCTATCGACCCTGACAGGTCAAACTCGCAAGCAAAATCCTTCTTGAGAAGATCATAAACTTTCATAGCATCATCTTCCAATTTCTTCTGTAGAGGTAAGACAGCAACCTTAACGGGAGCAATAGCAGGGTTCAATTTGAGCACTACTCTTGTTTCTCCATCGACCTCCTCCTCGTTATAAGCCGACAGGAGGACCATTAGAACCGACCTCGTAAGTCCAAATGTAGGCTCTACCACATGAGGAATATACTGCTCATTCGTAACAGGATCACGATACTGCAAGTTAATTCCCGTCTTATCCATATGGTTCTTGAGATCGAAATCAGTTCGATAAGCCAAACCATAAAGCTCTTTCCATCCAAACGGAGTCTCGAACTCAATATCGCAAGTCCTCTTTGAGTAATGCGAAAGTTCATCCTCGGTATGCTCACGAACACGTGTCTTCGCAGAATCAATACCTACGACAGAGAGCCACTCTTTCATCTCGGAAAGCCAATAATCAAACCATTTCTCCCACTCTTCTTCTTTTATAAAGAACTCGAACTCCATCAAATCAAATTCGATAGTCCTGAATATAAAATTACCGGGAGTAATCTCATTACGGAAGCACTTGCCGACCTGAGCAATACCAAAAGGTATCTTCTGCCTTCCGGTATCCATAATGTTCTTGAAATCGACAAACATCGACTGAGCAAGTTCGCCTCGCAGATAAACAGCCTCGCTATCTTTGGAGACAGGCCCAATATTAGTTTGGAAAAGCAGATTAAAAACTCTGGCCTCGGTAAAATTCGTACTGCCACACTTGGGACATTTGATACCGTGCTTCCTTATCAGGTCATCAAGCTCGGCGGTAGAAAGACCCTCAACCTTAGCATCAGGGACAGCATCCTCAATCAAGTGATCAGCCCTCAGTCTGGCTTTGCAATCCTTACAATCAACAAGCGCGTCATTGAAACAGTCAACATGCCCGGAAGCCTGCCAAACCTTAGGATTCATCAAAATCGCAGCATCAAGACCAACCATGTCTTTGCGATCACGAACGAAAAACTTCCACCAAGCATCGGAAATATTCTTCTTAAGTTCAACTCCCATAGGTCCGTAATCCCAAGTATTAGCAAGTCCTCCATAAATCTCAGATCCGGGAAAAACAAATCCCCTCCTCTTACAAAGCGACACAACCTTATCCATTAGATTCTGATCAGCCATGAATTTATTTGTTTAAATTACCAAGGTCTTCTTCCAAGTGCAAATATACCGATTCTACTCTCCACTGTCTACAGTCTACTGTCTACAGTTTACTGTCTACAGTTTACAGTCTACAGTTTACAGTCTACAGTTTACTCTCTAGTACAATAGTCACAGGCCCATCATTAATGAGCTCTACTTCCATCATAGCAGCAAAGACACCTTTTTCGACCCGAATCCCTTCTGCTGCACAAGCCTCACAAAACTCCTCATACATTTTGTTAGCCATCTCAGGTGGAGCCGCGCCGAGGAAACTCGGACGATTCCCCTTCTTGGTATCGGCAAAAAGCGTGAACTGGGAAACAACGAGTAGCGATCCACCGACCTCTTTTATAGACAAATTGAATTTCCCATCCGCATCGGAAAAAACACGCATATTGACAATCTTCCTCACCAAATACTCGATGTCGTCACGCGAATCTTCATGCCCAACGCCAAGAAGCACCAAAAAACCACTATCAATACTGGAAATGACATCCCCACCAACTTTGACAGAAGCTCTACTGACTCTTTGCAAAACAGCTTTCATAAAAACTAGGCATTAGCAGGAGGAGTCTGACTACCGGCTTCTTTCTGTTTGTTTCTAAAATCCAGAACTGCATTCTGAAAAACCTTCAAGAAGGATTCTGCAGTTCTATGAGTCATATTGACGCGCTGCAACACTTTAACAACTTTCTCAGCACCACCGGGGATCAAATAACCAAAATCAACAACAACCTCATTAGTAGAGACGTTTACAGAGACAGCATTAGAGTAAATACCTGCCTGTGCATCTTCTGTAACTACAACTTTAACCTGTCCTTGCTGTGCTTTTTGATCAGCCATTTTTATAAAAATTAAGAAATATTACACTTTGCATTTAAGCACAAATTCGAAGAAATTACCACCACCACGAAAACAGTGAAGCTTCTAATTAATTACTGAACAATCATCAAGAAGCCAATTGCCCGCATGCCGCATCAATCCCCTGACCAAGACTCACTCTAACAGTTATAGGCACATTATATGTCTCAACAATTCTCTTGAACTCATCTATGGAATCCTGAGCAGATCGCTTAAATCTATTTCCCTTAGTGAAATTATAAGGAATAAGGTTTACATGACATAGCTGCCCTTTACACAGTTTTCCTAATTCGTGAGCCAAAGAAACATCGTCGTTGATTCCAGCAAGCATGACGTATTCATAAGAGACACGCCTATGAGTTTCTTTTGTGTATTCGGAGACAGCACTCATAAGATCATCGAGAGGGTACTTAGCTGCAATAGGCATCAATTTCTCGCGCAATTTTTGGATTGGAGAATGCAGTGATATTGCCAAATTGACCTGTAAACCCTCGTCAGCCAACTTAAGAATACCGGACACGACACCTGCTGTAGACAAAGTCATATTCCGTGCACCAAGACCAAGTGCCCTCGAATCATTAAGGTGCCTTACCGCCCTCATAACATTATCATAATTATTAAAAGGCTCACCCATACCCATAAAAACGACATTCGTAATCTCCTCCCCATAATCCTTGAGGTCCAAAACAAAGAATAGAACTTGATCGGCAATCTCTTCATAAGTCAGATTACGAGTAAATCCCATTTTCCCGGTAGCACAGAATTTGCAGCCGACAGCGCATCCAACCTGACTTGAGACACAAACGGTTCTTCTTCCATCATCAAAACGCATCAAAACAGCCTCGATTTTCTTCCCATCCTTCTTGCATCGAAGAAGCACCTTCCGCACAGATCCATCAGGAGCAAGGGAGACTTCTTTTTCTTCAATAGACAAAACAGGCAATTGAGCTTTTAGGACTTCGCGGAGCGAAACTGGCAGATTACTCATATCCTCATAATTCGTGGCACCACGTTTGCAAACATCACGCAGAAGCTGATCAGCACGAAACGCAGGATGTCCCGCCTCCGCAAAAAACTGTTTCAAATCGTCATGGTCCCTCATAATTTGTCATTACCTTATAACATAGATAATCCTACCTCATACCTGTTGTTTTATAAACATAAAATCTTTTGTAAAAGAGGGGTATCAGTTTTCAGGGCTGGCACCCTTGAAAAACCAATGGAAGTAAGGAGAAAATAAGAACCTTTACCATGTTACCACTCTACAAACATGAAGATTTTAATCATCACTCTGGACAAGGTAAAAACAAAAACATTGAAACAAGAGATGCTTCAGCTTGGCATCAAAACACGAATCATCACACCTCAAGAAACGGATGAAGCATGGATAACGCAATACAGGATGGTGTACATCCACGCATCAATCTCGGGAGAAAATTACGAACACAGTATTAGGGCAGTACGTCACTTAAGCTGGGACATACCGTTTATACTACACAGCATACCGACTCAAGAGATACACAATGCATTCCTGATCCCGGCAACTAGTAATGCATTTACGCTGGCACAAACAATACGCGATATCGCAAAACGACCACGCGAGAACAAAATCACAAAGATCAAATACAAAGACCTCACTCTCGACCCTGACCGCAGAACCATACGGCGCGAATCGAAAGAAGAAAAATTAAGAAACAAAGAGTTCAATATAATAGAGATCCTCATGATGAATCCGGGCAGAACAGTAACAAAGACAGAGTTAACGGAAATACTTTGGGACAGAAACACAACAATGCTTAGCAACACTCTGCAGGTACACATGTCCAGCCTAAGGCGCAAGATAGACAAAGGATTTCACAAAAAACTGATTCACACCGTTCCATGCGTAGGCTATAGACTGGAAGAATAGATATCATCAGAAAACGTACTACACCCTAAAAAAAAGACATGCACAACTCTTTACTCGCATAATATATGTGTGCTAAATTACGAGTCGCCACTCTAAGTACCACTTAAAACAAAATAAATATGAATACTCCCAACTTCACAGTCAATTTAAACGCATCGGCTGCAGACGTTAAGCTCAAGGAACTTGTTGAGAACTTGCTTATCGTTTTAAACGATAAAGAGAAACACATTATCGAGAAACGTTTCGCACTTAACCATAATAAGAAACAAACGCTGGAGGAAATCGGGCAGAAATTTGCCGTGACTAGAGAGCGCATAAGACAGATCGAAAAAAACGCACTCAAGAAACTGGCGCGAAATGCTCAAAACACAAACCTGAGAATCCTTAATGAATATGCAAAGACCGTCATCAGAAAAAACGCCGGCATCATTACCGAAGAAAAACTGATAGCAACAATAATCAACTCTCTACAAAACATCTCAGCAACGGAAGTAAACGAACTCAAATTAGCACTAACACTTGATCCGGAACTGGACAAAATCTCGAACACAATAAATTACGAACCAAACTGGAGACTCAAGGAAATACCTTTTCAATTGGTAAAAGGTATTACTCAGCTGGGACTCAAAGTCTTAAACGAAAAAGGAGACGTGATAACTCCGGAGTCACTTGCCGCTAAGGTACTGGAAAAGATGGGAGAGAAACACGATCCTCAGCTAATCATTAGCACAGTACAGATCGACAAACGCATCAAAGCTACTGACAAGGGTGTTGGTCTACGCACATGGCGTCACATCAACCCACGCACTCTGCGCGACAAGATCAATTTCATACTGGAGAAGGAAGAGAGACCTCTGCATTTCGTGAAGATCGCTAACCTTATCAGCGAAGCTCGATTCGATAATAAGATTGTCAACACTCAAGCGGTACACAACGAACTGATTAGAAATAGAGACTTCATTTTAATAGGTCGTGGTATCTACGCTCTATCTCATTGGGGATACAAATCTGGCACAGTCTCCGAAATCATCGAGAAGATCCTTGAAGGTGGCAAAACAATGACGCGTGAGGAGATCATCAAGTCAGTCCTCAAACAGAGACAAGTCAAAACAATCACAATCTACCTAAATCTAAAGAACAAACCTCAGTTCAAGAAGACGGGGAAAGATTCGTACACACTTGCATAATTATAGCCAAGCTCTAAAGCTCCTTAGATCTAGCATAAGCAGCCTTCACTGCTAATTTCAAGCTATTCCCCCAACCCTCACCAAGAACATTGAGTGCGGCCTGCGTGGTACCTCCTTTTGAAGCGACCTTGGAGATCATAACATCAAAATCCTCGCCATCGGCAGCTTTCAAAGCACCTGAAACAAGTCCGTGCAGAGCCTTTTTCACCAATGCCTCATCAAGTCCAAACTCTTTTCCGGATTCGAGCAAAGAATTCATAAACTCATACAAATAAGCAGGCCCACATCCTGTCAAAGCTGTCATTTTGTCGATCTCATCATCACTGTGGACTTCGATTTGGACGCCGAAACTTTCCAGAAATTCTCGTACAAAACGCCTATCGTCCTCGGTAGCAGCGCCGGATGGAGCCCATGCATTAACACTCTCCCCTACTAGCGCACCGAGATTAGGCATAACGCGCACAGACCTATCCGGTAAATCAGCCAAAGGAACTCCCGCCATTATCGAAATAACCAGCTTATCGCCAAAATCGAGATCCATAACACGATAAGTTTGCGGCTTAACTGCAAGCAAAACCATGTCGCTGCCCGATACAAGTTCCGAAGCACTCTCAGCAATAGCAATGCCCAGAGATTCTACTTTTTCTCGATTAACATCAAAACCAGAGATTTCAAATCCATCCAGAGACCTCACGATCGCACTTCCCATAACGCCACAACCGATTATTCCGATTTTCTTCACCATGATTCTACAGTTTACAGTCTACAGTCTACAGTCTACAGTTTACAGTCTACCTAACGGCATAATCAGACTCAACTTGCCACTTATAAGTAGTAAGCTCTCTTACGCCCATAGGCCCTCTGGCATGCAGTTTTTGAGTACTAATACCTATTTCCGCGCCAAGACCAAACACACCGCCATCGGTAAATCTGGTCGATGTATTGACATATACGACAGCCGCATCAACTCTCTCAAGAAACTCGCTCGCATGAGCTTTGTTATCAGTCAAAATAGACTCACTGTGCTTAGATGAATACCGAGTAATATGGTCAATCGCCTCGTCCAGATTCGAGACAATTCGCAGCGCCATCTGCATTGACAAATACTCCATACCAAAACTCTCATCAGTTGCCAGCTGCACAAGCTCTTGATTGTATTTGCCGGAAACAAACTCAAAAGAAGCGTCATCCGCATAGATCTTAACTTCGAATTTCTCAAGCTGAGGTAATACATTAGCGAGAAATTGCTGCATGATGTCCGCATGTATGATAAGTGTATCCAAAGCATTACAAACAGCAGGTCTATCTGTTTTAGCATTAACAACAACAGAAGCGGCACGATCTATATCTACCTCGGAATCAACATAAATATGCACGACCCCGGCACCGGTTTCAATGACAGGAACACGAGAATTTTCACGCACCATATCAATGAGAGATTGACCGCCTCTTGGGATAACGACATCAACATACTCGTCAGCATTAAGGAGTTGCTTCACGAGTTCACGATCTGTATCCAGCAAGGTAACACAGTCGACATCTAATCCCGCTTCGTAGAGGGCTTTATTGATAAGGTCATAAAGCACTTTATTAGTCTCATGCGCATCTGATCCACCACGCAATACAGCGACATTACCGGATTTCACACATAGAGCGGCAACATCGATAGTCACATTCGGCCTGGATTCATAAATCACTCCAACGACACCAAGAGGAACTGTTACCTTCTTGAGATGCAATCCTGATTCCACATTACGATCTTCCAAAACCAGACCAAGAGGATCAGACATGACTCTAATGTCTTCAAGACTTGCCGCCATAGCAAGAATACGATTCTCATCAAGCTTAAGCCGATCACGCATTGGATTCTCCGCACCAAGTCCTTCGATATCTTTCTTATTGCCTTCGATAATGATATCAACATTCCCTTCCAGCTGAGCTTTCAGCACTAACAAAAAATCATCTCTCTTACTGAGAGGCTCATTCTTTAGTTTCTGAGCAGCCTGTGCCGCATTTTGCAGTATTTCTATAAGCTCCATATTAATTAAGTTATTAAAAAGCTATTTCCTACTTCCTATTTCCTACCTCCTACAGCAGCAATATATTATCCACATGTATCACCTCTTTCTTGCCTCGCTTCTCCTTCCTATTAAGCTCGGTATAGAGCTCCTTGCTACCATAATTCACAATACCAACGGCAACAGTATCACCCTCCAAGTTATATACATCAACAGTATCTCTCTTTTCAAAATCCCCCTCAATAGATTTAATACCGGGGAGCAGTAAACTTTTCCTTTTTTGCAAAGCAACGGCCGCACCATCATCAACAATAATCTTGCCAAACGACAGCGCGCCGGCATGAAGCCACTTCTTGAACCCTTTCATCCCGCCTTTCTTCGCAAGAAAACGAGTACCAACAAAAGAATCGCCACGAATAGTGTCAGTCAAATTGTTTTTTTGTTTGCCGTTGATAATAAAAGCCTCAATACCAGCCTGCGTCGCCATCTTCATGGACTGAATCTTTGTAAGCATACCGCCCATACCGTGCTCGCTTATTGATGTGCCACACATATTAAGAACCTCTTCATCAATATTAGAAACTTCGGACACAACCTGTGCACAGGAATTCTTTTTTGGATCACAATCAAACAATCCCGAAATACTGGAACAAATAATAAGCTTATCAGCGTCCATCATTACAGCCATCAAGGCGGCAAGCTCATCATTATCACCAAAACGCAGCTCTTTATCAGCAATCACATCGTTTTCGTTTACAATTGGGACGATCCCATTGGCAAGAGCCTCGGTAACGACAGCTCGCATGGATACAAATCTCTTTCTATCTGAGAAATTCCCTCTTTCAAGCAGCACTTGAGCGACCTTATACCCCTCTTTCGCAAAAAAATCAGAATAATAATGCATCAACCTAGCTTGCCCAACAGAAGCAAGGACCTGCTTACGCAGCACTCTATCCTTGATAGTGTTGCCGGAAAACACTTCCAGCCCAGCCCCCATGGCACCACTGCTGACCAATATTATTTTCCATCCGTCCTTAGAAAGCTCGGAAATATCATGCGCATAACGCTTAAGTATATTTAGATCCAGCTGATCGTCATCATCCAAGAGAACCTGCGTACCAACTTTTACGACAACAACGCCCTTTGTGCGATTTTGTGACAAATGGTCAAAAACCGACTCCTTTGGAACACGCAACGACTTGCCAACTTTCTGCGCCTTGATTTTGCCTTGCCGAATATAGAGATACAACGTCCTAATCTGCAATCCAAGCCGATCCGCAGCCTCTTCGGCAGTAAAGAATTCACTATCGCTCATAGACGTCAGTTAATGATACGCCAACATCTTAGTGCTAAATAGTGATAAAAGTCAAGTGCTAAGAATCAAATCCTTCAGCCTTGGATACGTACTCTGCCAAATATGCTCCATAGCGTGCTCGACTATAATATCGCCTCCAAATAGATCCTTATATTTATCCGCATGATCTACAGGGATATACGGATCATCATCGGAATTGATCAGAGTAAGCTTACCCATTTTGCTTCCTGCGGACGAAGCGAGATCAGAGTTGTCAAAAAAAGGCTGCAGCACTTTCCACCCAACATTGTCAAAAGGGGCGGCCACCAAGAATGTCGCTTTAAAAGGCCCCTTATCCCAACCTCCCAAGAACCTTGGTATGAGAGCCGCGCCAAGACTATGCCCAACCAAAATAGTTTCATCAGGCTGGAGCCCCTCGAGAGAAGACTCAAGCGCACCATGCCACTTGTGATAATCCGGAACATTAGCCTGCCCAAAATCAGGAACTCTCACGACAAAACCTTCCTTCTCAAGCTCACCTCTCAGCCAAGGGAACCAATTGCTATCGGGCGCACATCCGTAACAATGACAGATCACTACATTTTTCATGAATCATAGAGTTACTATTTCTGCCACGCTTGTATTTTGTTGAAATTACGATCAAGGCCTTTGCCTTTCATATCATCGCTATACCCGAGAGTCATAGCGCAAACGACATCTTGATCATCACGCATACCAGCAGCAATCAAATCCTCCCTCTTGCATAACCTTGCATAACCGATGAAACAACTTGCAATCCCCTGCTCCCATGCATAGATAGCCATATTCTCAGATGCCAAACCGCAATCACAGGCCGCATAATCATCACCTTTTGGCATAAGAATAAGTATCACGCATGGAGCCCCATAGAAGACACTGTCCTCCTCTCCTTGAAGCCGGGCTTTGATACGATCCAAGCGCTCCTGAGAGCCAAAATACTCAATAGCATCCTCAGCTTCGGTTTTACTTTTTAAATAATTGCGCGCGGACGCACTAAGTCTATTGATGGCATCTCTATTTGTCAGTACGACAAAACTCCACGGCTGCGCATTGTAAGCGGAAGGAGCAAGACAACCAGCCTCTACAATAGTCTTGATCTGGTCTTCTGAGAGAGGATCGGGGCGATACGAACGGATAGAGCGCCTTTCGCGCATTAAATCCAGAATAGACATAGTGTTTTGATTTTAAATGATTACACAAAGCACTATACCAAAACACATCACGCTTTATAAGAGACCTCAGAGAAAACCGATGAACGATTTCAAAAAAACTCTCGCATTTGATTATATGATGGTAACACGCACTTTTCTACTTATTTTTTGTTTGGGCTTGGGTTTCGTCGCTAGCTTAAGCGGTCTTTCTTTGTTTTGTAAAACCCCTCTTGCGCCCAGCAATTAATTAGTGTAAAATTAGTACGAAATTATTAACCAACCTCGTATGTCTTCTATCACAGTTCATATCCCCGATGCCATCAAATCCTCTGCTCAAAGACAAGCCAAAAAGGATGGTGTAACTATTACTTTTATTATTACTCAAGCGCTGCAAGCTTATAATGATGGGAAAATGAAATTTGGCCTACTTAATGCTGATGATGAAATTACAGCTTCTTTTGATGTATCAACCATGGAAGGCAAAAAAGCTGCTTTGGCTAGTTTTGAAGCAATCAAATGATGAAAAAAATTATCCAACGTACTCGTAGGTTTGAAAAATCTTTCGTTAAGCTGAATGAAAAAACACGAAAGTTATTTATTAAGAAATTATCAAAATTCATTGATGACGAACTTGATTCTTCTCTGAATACTCATCGCTTAAAAGGCAAACGCAAAAATGAGTTTTCTTTTTCGGTTACAGGGGATATTCGAGCCATTTATCAAAAAGAAATAAGAAAAGACGTTGAAACTATTATTTTTACTTTTGTTGATATAGGGACTCATAATAGAGTTTATTAAGTCGGAAACGAAGATGGTGGGCGCTAAAGGAGTCGAACCTTTGACCTACTGGGTGTAAACCAGTCGCTCTAACCAACTGAGCTAAGCGCCCCCATGAAAAACACACGAGATACTTTTACCAAAAGCCAGAACAAAGATCAATAAAAATCTACACTATATGCCCAGACTTCTGACGGAACCATATAAAAGACATACATAATCTCGTTTTCAGAATCGTACTCAAAGCGTGCTTTCACGTACTGAGCTTGGTTCATATCAACCTGAGCGAGTAATTCGCCTGCAAACGAAACGGCATAAAGAGTCTCTTGAGCGTCGTCAGTAACGGAAGCAGTAAAGAGCACTTGCCTGTCATAATCTATCCCGGCGACAGCATCTCCATACTGCAAACCGCCAAGCTGTTGATACGTATCAACATCATAGTAATTCGACCCGACATAAACATATCCGTGCACCTGATCGATAAAGAAAGAGTAAGGGAAATTCTTTGTATCGTCACCCTTCTCTATATCAACAGAATTTACCAATTCGCCATCCTCATAGACATAAAAAGCGCCTGCCGACGACGCATATACAAACAATTTGCCGTTTTCTTCGTAAACGGAAGCCACCAAATTAGCAGGCCCACTCAGTCCGGGATAAGAATCTTTGCTATCAGCTAAATAATCATACACATTTATGACATCGAGAACCTCGCCGGACTGTGCGTCCATCGACACAACGACATTTTGCTCGGGGATCGAGACATAAATGATATCCGTTGAGTGATCGTAACTCATAGAACCTATCCCGTCAGTAGAACCATCAGAGACTCCGAGATCATAAGTATTGATAATCTCATCGGAATCGGGATCCACAACTTTGATCGAACTACTAAGGAAGTCATAAACAAAAATCTCATCAAGACTCTCGCTGTACGCGACCCCAAGAGGCCAGACAAACCCTTCGATATTAACAAAATCGCCTGTATCGACATCAATATGCATTAGAGAGTTGCCACCAAGCCTATTCGTGACATAAAGCCCTGCACCTGGCACAAAAACACCATCCTCAGCGGAACTACCGGCTTTGATAACAGCCATCTCTTCACCGGAAGCAAGATCAATACGACTAGCCGAATTATCACTGTTATTAGTCACATAAACCTCGTGATTAACGGCATCGATATCCATGCTCGTATGATGGTGAGACATTTCCAGGGTATGTAGAAGCTGTTTATTCTCAGCATCGACAATCGCAATACCACCAAGAAAGTTCCCATATCCATCGTAGTCGAGACCGTTCTCGGTCATGATAACAACATACTCTCCGTCACTCTCGATATCTCGTGTGTCGGGAAGACCTGTCGCTATGGCAAGAGGCTTTTTGTCCAAAGCACTCAAATCATAAACAAAAATTTCTCCATCATCTTTGGTCATACCCCATATCTCATTTCGATTTTCAAGATACACTAGATCTCTAAATTCAGATGCGCTCTTAAAGGATCCGCCGTCACTGACAGAAAGATCCGCGCCAATCATCTGAATAGAGTACCCCTCGCCCTGTTCGAATGAAACAGCAAGAACAGATCCGTCGGATTTCGCGAACATATGCGGCTTAACCAAAGCCACCTGACCTATGCGCTCAAAAGACGCCAAATCATAAATAACTTGGATACCTGCTTCGATATTGGGAAAAGAAACCCATCCCGCATCATAATTCGCAAAAGCACCATCGGCATAAGTCCTGGATTTAAAATGCATTTGATCTTGGATCTCAAGAGTCTCTCCATCAATTCTCACAACATCATCATCGGAAACGACTAGAAGCACACCATTACCACAAAAAGCCTTCTTAATCTCAAAATCACCTACCCCCATCCCAGTATCAACATAAGAGACAACCTCATCATCACGAAAAACGGCAACATCAGGAGTCAGAATGCCTGCAATATATCCTTGCTGCAGAGAATCATCAAAACACACACTGTGCGTCTTTAATGTATTGCCATCAGGAAATCCAAGGTAGTCATTCATACTATAGATAGATGCTTCGCCAAAAGACATCGACTCAAACTCATAAGAAGCAGGTGAAGAGCAGCTGCTGATAAAAACAACTGAAATCAATACGGATGACAAAAACTTGAGTTTTATATCTCAAAACGGTTAATGATACAAATCTGGTGCCCAGGAGAGGACTTGAACCTCCACCCACAAAATAGTGTGGACTAGCCCCTCAAGCTAGCGTGTCTACCAATTTCACCACCTGGGCATAAGTTTTCAAAATCGGAACTATTAAACCATTTTTCACTCAGGAGATCTAACCAAAAATTCTGCAGACTCAAAGAGTCGAAGCCATTTTTATTTCGTCTGCCCAAGCGTAACCTTGACCTCTATCTCCTTATTATCTCTCCAAACCTTGAGAGTGACTTCATCTCCAATACTGTGAGTATAAAGCACATCATTCAGTTGATTATCCTCATCGATAACAATTCCATCAATCTCCAAAATAATATCTCTGGCTTGCAAACC
>Ga0210058_1000874_pt1 | contig 27984 bp, 41 predicted proteins | sample CryGeymeta201511_FD_183979 | JGI IMG/M metagenome (GOLD analysis project Ga0210058, IMG submission 183979) | Groundwater microbial communities from Crystal Geyser aquifers in Utah, USA - Crystal Geyser metaG 2015-11 (SPAdes) (version 2) | ecosystem: Environmental > Aquatic > Deep subsurface >...
CTGCAGGTGTAGACATTGAGATCAAGATGATTACATCAGAAGAGAAGTAAGAATTTGATCTATAGCGATTCTGCAGCCCTGCCAAGGCGGGGCGATACCATCAGCATAACAATAAGTTTTATTATTATATCGAGCGACTCAGCAGCCACGAAGTGGCGATGCCCTAGCGAGGAATAAACATAAGTTTTATTATTATATCGAGCGACTCAGCAGCCACGAAGTGGCGATGCCCTAGCGAGATACAATAATAAAAAGCAGTGAAAGATAAAAATAAAATTCCCCTTGACTAAGGAAGTCTAAATCTATAGATTACCTGCGCACATTTAAATTTTGCACGTTAGAAGCATGGACGAGGCTCCCACACGGGAACAAGAACAAAAGCCCAACTCCATCAGCTGCGTACTAATAAGTACTAACCAATACGAAAATGCCTGGAATATTAGGCAGAAAAATAGGTATGACTCGCATCATTCAAGATGACGGTCGCGTGATCCCTCTAACAATTGTTGAGTGCGAACCAAACGAAGTGGTTCAAGTGAAAACAACTGAGAAAGACGGATATCCGGCGGTAGTCCTGGGATTTAGTAAGTTGTCTAGACCTACTAAGAACAGGAAGTTTTACCACCTTAAGGAGTTCCGTGTAGCAGAAGAAAACGCACCGAAACAAGGCGATGTCTTGAATATAAGCATGTTTGAAGAGAACGAAGGCGTCAAAGTAACAAGCACGTCAAAAGGTAAAGGTACTCAGGGCACAATCAAAAGACACAATTTCAGTCGAGGCCCTATGTCTCACGGATCACATCACAAGAGAGAACCGGGTTCAGTGGGAACTTGTGCCAAGCCAGGAAGAATCCACAAAGGCAAGAAGATGGCAGGAAGAATGGGTAACGAGCAAGTTACAGTCAAGAATACTCAGGTCGTATACATAAATGCTGACAAGAATATCATAGGTATAAAGGGACCAATCCCCGGAGCGAAGAACAATCTTGTAATCATCAGAAAACTTTCATAAAAATGGCAAAAGCTAAACTATACAGTCAGGACGGTCAAGAGAAGGGCGAAGTGACCCTAAATAAAGAGATTTTTGAAGCAAAGATCAACGATGATTTGATGCATCAAGCTGTTGTGATGATACAGGCTAATAGAAGGAGGCCTATCGCTCACACAAAGATTAGAGGAGAAGTAAGTACTACTACCGCGAAACCTTTTAAGCAGAAGGGTACTGGCCGAGCAAGGCAGGGATCAACAAAGAATGTACATCACAGAGGTGGATGTGTCGTATTCGGACCAAGGAACGACAGGAATTTCAGCAAGAATATGCCAAAGAAGCAAAAGCGTAGCGCTCTGTTCTCGGCATTATCAACCAAGGCTAAGAGCGGCGACATCCTTGCACTGGAAAAGTACGACAAAGAGCCTAAGACCAAGCTTATGGCGGAACTGATAGCAAAACTACCTATTGAGAAAACATTACTTATAGTAACTCCGGCAGCAGACAAGACGGTTTACAGAGCTGCAAGCAACCTTCCTCGTACCGAAACAATCGAAGCAAGGAACTTGAACGTAGAGAAAGTGCTAAAATACAAGAATATCATGTTCCTTCAGGACGCTTTCAAGGCGTTGGAAGATGTTTTCCTAGGAAGCGCTAAGGTGGAAACAATAGAAGAAGAACCTAAAGAATAACAATTATGGATTTCTCACAAGTCATCAAAAAGCCGGTAGCCACAGAGAAGAGTTCCAGGGCGGAGCAATCAAACAAGCATACGCTTGTAGTCAACTCTAAGGCTACGAAAATAGATATCAAGAGAGCCTTCAAAATGCTATACGGAGTAGATGCGATAAAAGTAAATTCCGTCAGGGTTCCATCAAAATCAAGATGGGGCAAAGGCCGCAAAGAGATGGAGAAAAGGCCTGAGTCGAAGAAAGTCATAGTGACTCTGAAAGCAGGCCAAAAGTTCGAATTCAATAAGTTGAAGACGGTTAAGTAAAGACAACATATTACGTACTAAATCATAAGTCCTAACATGGCAGTCAAAAAAGTAAAACCAGTATCAAATCCGCGAAGAAATTATTCTCAGTATACTTTCGAAGAATTAACTAAGGGAAAGTCTCCGGAAAAAAGGCTTACCAAGACAAAGAAAGAGCATGCCGGCAGGAATTCACAGGGCAAACTAACGGTTAGGCATCAGGGTGGAGGACACAAGAGAAGGATACGTATCATGGACTTTGACAGAACGGCAAAGATGGATATAGAAGGGACTGTTACGTCGATAGAGTACGATCCGAATAGAACCGCTTACATCATGCTTGTAACTTACAAAGACGGTGATAAGAGATATCATTTGGCTCCAAATGGCATTAAGGAAGGTGAAGTAGTAATCTGCGCACAAAAGGCGAAGATCAAAGTCGGAAACAGGGTCAGAATAGACAATATACCTCCTGGCTTCGCAATATATAACGTAGAATTATTCGAAGGGAAAGGCGGTCAAATTTGCAGGACTGCTGGGTCAAGCGCAAAGTTGGTTTCTTTGGATGGCAAATATGCACAGGTTGAATTGCCTTCAAAAGAAGTCCGCTTCGTATCGAAAGGATGTTTTGCTACAATCGGACAAGTCAGCAACACGGAGCATGGCAATATCAAAATTGGCAAAGCTGGCCGAAAGAGATGGATGGGTAAAAGGCCGCAAGTCAGAGGTAAAGCTATGAACCCTTGCGATCACCCGCATGGAGGTGGAGAAGGAGGCACATCAATCGGTATGAAACACCCTAAGACACCTTGGGGGCTTCCAGCTCTTGGTTTCAAGACAAGGAAGAGGAAGACTACGAACAAATGGAGAGTCAAAGACCGCAAAGGACGAGACGTAATCGAGAAGTAAAAAGCACGACCCTGCAACCCCTATACCCTATACCCTAAAAAATATGTCACGAAGCTCAAAAAAAGGACCATACGTAGACCCCAAACTGCTTAAGAAGGTACAGCAAATGAATACAGCAGGAGACAAGAGAGTCATCAAGACTTGGTCTAGGGCGTGCGTCATTGCTCCGGAGTTCGTAGGACACACATTCGCAGTGCATAACGGGAAAGAGCATATACCGGTATTCGTAACAGAGAACATGGTTGGACACAAATTAGGAGAGTTCTCATACTCAAGGAAATTCAAAGGACACGGAGGAAAAGCCAAATAATCTAAATCAATTAAATGCAAGCAGTACTGAGGCAAACCAGAATCTCACCAAAAAAAGCTAATCTAATAGCTGGGTTGGTTCGTGGAAAGAATGTCAATGAGGCATTGAATCTACTGAAGTTTACCCCTAAGAAAGGAGCAGCGATACTAGCAAAAGTGATTAAATCAGCAGCAGCTAACGCAACAAACAATTTCAAACAAGATAAGAGCACGCTATATATAAAAGAGATCATTGTAACGGAAGGAGCCACTTACAAGAGAAGCATGCCTGCATCACGAGGACGCACGCACCCAATTCTAAAAAGGAACTCGCACATAACTGTTAAGGTTGATGTAAAGATAAGCGAAGACAAGAAAAAGAAGGTAGCGAAGAAGGAAGCAGTCGCAGAGGAAAAAGCGGAGAAGGTGGAAAAAGAAGAGCTCACTACTAACTAAAAACTAATTTAAGCATGGGACAAAAAGTTAATCCAAAAATTCAGAGAATCGGTATCATCAGAGGATGGGATTCTAGTTGGTATGCTGGAAAAGGCAAATACACACAGCTCTTCCACGAAGATATAAAGGTAAGAAAATACATCTTGGATAGCTTGAAAGATTGCGGAATATCAAGAGTGCAAATCTTAAGAAATGCAAACGAGACTACTATCAATATATATAGTGCAAAGCCTGGCGTGATCATAGGAAGACAGGGAGAAGATATCGACAAGCTACGTGGTGAATTAGAAAATAAATTCGGAAATCGTTTCCAGATAAACGTATCAGAAATACAAGCTCCGGACCTAGACGCTACATTAGTAGCTCAGTCGATAACAAAACAAATCGAAAGAAGAATCTCCTACAGAAGGGCAGCCAAAATGGCAATTCAAAGAGCCATGGAGGGAGGAGCTCAAGGCATCAAGATACTAGCAGGAGGACGTTTGAACGGAGTTGAAATATCAAGAAGAGAATTTTTCTCAGAAGGAAAAATCCCACTACACACATTTAGAGCCGATATAGATTACGGAACCGCTACTGCAAGGACAACTTATGGAGCTATCGGACTCAAGGTTTGGATCTACAAAGGAGAAATCTTCAAAAAGGACCTGGAAAGAACGGTTAATCCGCACTCAAAAGCGCTAGTAGACAAAGCCGCGGAACCTGCCCACGGAGGGCCTAAGAGACAAGCGCCAAGGAAAAAGACATCATAGAACAGAGAAAGCCAACTACTAACTACACACTACCGACTATCAAATGTTAATACCAAAGAAGCTAAAATACAGGAAATCACACAGATTAAGGGGCGCATTCAAAGGCGTAGCCCAAAAAGGCAACAAGATAGCTTTTGGATCATACGCGATCAAAGCGCAAACGATGGCGGAAATAACTTCAAGGCAGATAGAGGCTGCAAGAAGAGCAATGACAAGATATATCAAGAGAGGTGGGAAAATATGGATTAGAATTTTCCCTCATCAGCCTATTACTCAGAAAGCAGCGGAAGTACCGATGGGAAGTGGAAAAGGTAATGTGGAAAAGTACGTATCATTAGTAAAACCAGGAACAGTAATATTCGAAATGGAAGGTATAGACGAACAAACAGCAAGAGAAGCTATGCGCCTCGCAGGCCACAAACTCCCATGCAAGACAAAATTTATCTCATCTCACGATATAAACTAAGACAATGCTTACACTACAAGAATTACGAAAACTAAAACCGGACGAACTGAATAAAGAGTTTAGAAGAGCGACTATGAGCCTAACCGAGGCGGAAGTAGCACTGAAAACTAATCAGGACAAGAAATCTCACACGGCACAAGCTTACAAAGCATATAGAGCACAAATACTGACCGTACAGAACGAAAAAGTGGAAGAAGATGCAGAGCGAAAATAATCAAAACTACAACCCTATACCCTACAACCCTAAGTCCTAAAAATTATGCGAACTAAAACAGGAACAGTTACAAGCAACAAGATGAAAGATACTATTACAGTAGCGGTAGTAACGTATAAATCTCATCCGAAGTACAAAAAGCGATACATGGTTAGCAAAAAATTCTACGCACACAACCCTGGCAATACGTGTAATATAGGCGACACTGTTACGATTTATGAGACACGTCCTATTTCAAAGCTTAAGAGGTGGACAACAGAGAAAAAAAGCACTGAAAAGAAAGAAACCGTAAGCGAGACAAACTAAAACCCTATCCACTACACCCTAAGTCCTAACAATGATTCAAGCACAAACATTATTACAAGTAGCAGATAACACTGGCGCAAAAGAAGTCATGTGCATCAAAGTGCTTGGTGGCTCAAAGAGGCGTTATGCAGGTATTGGTGATGTTATCACTGTAGCTGTAAAAAAAGCTGCACCACGAGGAATAGTTAAGAAAAAATCTATAGAGAAAGCGGTAATCGTAAGAACAAGAAAAGAAACTCAGAGAAAAGATGGTTCAGTGATAAGATTTGACGACAATGCAGTAGTGATCGTAAATGCAGACAAGCAGCCAAAAGGAACTCGTGTATTTGGACCGGTCGCAAGAGAGCTAAGAGACAAAGGTTTTCAGAAGATCATATCTCTGGCACCAGACGTACTCTAGCCCTAAACTATAAAATTCTACAACCCTTACAAAGATGAAACTTAAAACCGGAGACAACGTAGTAGTAATACAAGGCAAAGACGCAGGTAAAACTGGGAAAATAATGCGTACTATGAAGAAAAACAGCTCTGTGGTAGTGGAAAAAGTGAACGTAAAGAAAAGACACATTAAAAAGACTACATCGCGAGCAGGAGAAATAATTCAATTCGAAGCACCAATCGACGCATCAAACGTAAAAGTAATTTGTCCGCAGTGCAAGAAGGCAACAAGAGTCGGATACGTTATAGGCGCAGACAAGAAGAAGAGAAGGGTTTGCAAGAAATGCAGCGAATCGGTTGACCAGCCGGTAGAAGCAAAATCCAAGAAGAAACAATAACTGTTCACATTCTATCATCTACTATCTACATTTTAAGTAACAATGGCTAACAAGAAATCAACACTGCAGGAGACATACGAGAAAGACGTTCTAAAAGAACTAATGACTGCTCTTAACATAAAGAACAAAATGTCAGCTCCAAAGATGGAGAAAGTTAAGATTAATATCGGCATAGGAACATATATCAAGAATGGAGGAAAAGATTTCACACCAATATTGGCAAACATTACGGACATATCTGGCCAAAAGCCGGTAACTGCAAATGCTAGGAAAGCTATATCAAACTTCAAATTAAGAGCGGGTATGCCTGTTGGAGTCAGCGTTACACTTAGAAAGAAAAGGATGTATGACTTCGTAAGCAAGCTCGTGAACATAGCTTTGCCAAGGACAAGAGACTTCCGAGGTATTAGTGTCAAAGGATTCGACGGCAAAGGCAACTACACATTGGGTATTAAAGACTGCAGCATCTTCCCAGAAATAAGTCATGAGAATTTGGAAAGACCACACGGACTACAGATCACCATCACTACAAATGCAGGCAGCAACTACAGAGGATATTTGCTTCTAAAAGGCCTTGGCTTCCCTTTCAAGGATGAAGTAAAAAGTCCTGACGAAAAGAAATAATAACTACTGACTCAAAATGGCAAAAACATCATTGATAGTAAAATGCGAGAATAGACAAAAAGCTCATACAAGAGCTGTGAATCAAGGCAAAAAGCCTAAAATGCCTACACGCACTTACAATAGATGCAAGAATTGTGGCAGACCAAAGGCTTATATGAGGCGATTCGGTGTATGTAGAATTTGTTTCCGTGAGTTAGTACAGCAAGGCGCGATCATGGGAGTCAAAAAATCATCCTGGTAATCACAACAAACTAAATCCTAAGTCCTAATATAATGAATACAGACCCAATAGCAGACCTTCTAACCAGGATACGAAACGCTTCAAAAGTGAAAAAAGAGACGTTGACTGTCCCCTACTCGAATTTCAAAAACAACATTCTTAATCTGCTTCAAAAGAGAGGTTATGTAACTGAGATTAAAGTTGTTAAAACCGGGAAATTCCGTGAACTCGAAGTGTCTCTGCCAAAGACAGCGGAACCACTGCATTTAAAAAGGATTTCCAAGCCGGGGCAAAGGATCTACATCAAGAGAGGCGAAATACCAAAAGTCCTTGAAGGACTCGGAATGTCTATCATCTCAACTTCAAAAGGTCTTATGGATGATAACGAGGCTAGAAAACAGCACATAGGAGGAGAATTGCTCTGCGAGATCTACTAGACTACAAACTCTACAAACTACTAACTATCAATATCGTGTCACGAATAGGAAGACAACCAGTACAAATACCAAGCGGCGTAACAGTTACGGAAGGCGCTAATCGCGAAATAACAGTTAAGGGATCAAAAGGAGAACTGAAGATGACGCCTCATGAGTTGGTAACAGTAGACATAAAAGACGATAGCATCGTTGTGTCGAGAGATAATGACGACAGTTTCGCAAGAAGCCTGCACGGATTAACAAGGGCTCTTCTAAACAATATGATAATAGGAGTTTCAACAGGATTTGAGAAGAGACTTGAGATCGTAGGAGTTGGATACAGGGCTCAATTACAAGGTAATAAGCTAGTGCTAACTTTAGGATATTCACACCCTGTCGAGTACACACCACCTGAGGGGGTAACGGTAGAGATGGATGCTGAAAAAAAGAACATAATCATAGTTAGAGGTATCAATAAAGAACTAGTTGGTCATGCGGCATCAATCATCAGAGGATACCGCAAGCCTGAGCCTTACAAAGGCAAGGGTATAAGATATGAAGGTGAGCATGTACGAAGGAAAGCAGGTAAAGCGGCAGGAGCATAAATCAAATTATAATAAGTTAAATACATATGAAATCGACTAACGCATCAAAGAGGCACCACAGACACGCGCGTGTACGCGCAAAGGTAAATGGAACAGAGAAAAGACCTAGATTGGTCGTATTTAGAAGTATAAACTCAACATACGCACAACTTATAGACGACACAACAGGAGCCGTAATATGTGCGACATCTGACCTTAAGAAAGACAAAGGCAATAAGATTGAGCGAGCTAAAGAGGTTGGTCTGGAAATAGGCAAATTAGCACAAGACAAAGGGATCAAAGAGTGTGTCTTCGATCGAAACGGATACAGATACCACGGACGCGTCAAAGCAATTGCTGATGGTGCACGCGAAAGCGGACTAGCATTCTAACTCCATCCCTCTCCCCTTATACCCTACACCCTATACCCTACACCCTATAATTACAAATAATGGCAAAGAAACCTTTCAATAAACGTGGCGCTCATAAGGAAGTAAAAGAGTTCGAAGAAGAAGTTATACAGATAGATCGTGTAACACGTGTAGTTAAAGGTGGCCGCAGACTTAGATTCCGCGCAACTGTAGCTATTGGAAACAAGAAAGGAAAGATAGGAGTTGGAATAGGTAAATCGGTTGAAGTACAAGGAGCTATCAAAAAAGCTGTAGCCAAAGCAAAGAAGGATCTAGTGGAAATCAATATGTATGGTGAGACCATACCTCACAGGATTGAATCTAAATTCAAAAGTGCAAAAGTGCTTCTTATACCTGCAGGTGAAGGTACCGGTATTATCGCTGGCGGACCAGTAAGAAAAGTTGTCGAGCTAGCTGGAATCAAAAACATACTTTCAAAGTCATTAGGGTCGAATAATAAGCTCAATTGTGTTAAAGCGACATACAAAGCTTTGGCAAGTCTAAGATTCAGAGAAGGACCTAAGAAAGCGGCAGAGCCTGTAAAGGCAGTACAACCTGAAGCTACTGCAAAGGTAGAGGAGCCAAAGAAGGCAGAGAAGCAAAAACAACTGGCAAGCAAGAAGCCGGTAGCAGCAGCAAAGCCTGCCCAGGCAAAGAAACCGATGAGAAAGGAAGAACCGAAAAAATAAAAATATACAGCCCTATACGCTATACCCTATACCCTACACCCTAAAAGATGGCACTAAACAAACTGAAAAAACCGGAAAACAATAAGTCTAAAAGGAAGATCGGACGCGGCAACGGATCCGGAAGAGGAACGTATTCAGGTCGTGGCATGAAAGGCCAAACAGCAAGAAGCGGTGGGAAAAGAAGACCAGGTTTCGAAGGAGGACAAACACCTCTAATCCGAAAAATGCCTAAATTGAAAGGCTTCAAGAATCCTACAAAAGTAAGATACCAAGTACTAAATGTCCATGAATTAGAAGTATTCAAGAACGGTGCAGATGTAACAAAAGAAGCTCTGGCAAAAAAGAAATTAATCAGGACTGTAGACAAGCCTGTTAAAATTCTGAGTGCTGGAGAGCTAACCAAGAAGCTTACTATCACAGTAGAAAATGTTTCAGTAGCGGCACAGAAAAAAATAGAAGCGGCAGGAGGAAAGATAGAAGTGCTTGGAAGTCCTAAGACAAAACGCAAAGAAGTAGTGAATAAGAAGAAAGCGGACGCAAAGGCAAAGAATAAGGCAGCAAAAAAATCTTAACCTGGCTAGAGAGAAATGTTCAAATACCTAAGTCAGATGTGGCAAGCCAAAGACCTGAGAGACAAGATTGTCTTCACCATTTTTATGGTTGTAGTGTATAGGCTGCTTACTCATGTCACAATGCCGGGAGTAGATTTGAAAGCGCTTCAATCGGTTTTCGATAAGAACAAAATACTTGGTGCATTCAGCTTATTGACTGGCGGTAGCGCGAGCAACTTCTCGATCATGCTGATGGGACTCTCCCCTTACATCAATGCTGTAATTATAATGCAACTTCTTCAGGTCATTATCCCAAAACTGGAAGAGCTTTCGCAAGAAGGAGAACAAGGAAGACAAAAAATCACCAAATATACCAGATGGCTGACATTCCCATTGGCATTTTTGCAGTCATACGGAATGATCTTGCTTATCAACTCACAAGCTAATGTAGCTATTATAGAAGGGCTAGGCGATCCATTCGTAATGCTGCCAATAATGTTAACAGTATCTGCCGGAACGGTAATATTGATGTGGATAGGAGAACTGATTACGGAAAAAGGCATTACAAATGGCATATCAATACTCATCTTCGCAGGTATCCTGTCAGGGTTGCCGGGAGTAGCGGGACAAGTCTTGGCATTAGCATCTGAGGACACAAGTAAATTAATCCCTTTTGTAGCAGGTATGTTGATAACTGTAATATTGACCGTACTAATTATAATGATTACCGAAGGCCAGAGAAAAATCCCTGTCACATATTCCGGCAGATCTCAGTCTTCAAGAGGAGAGCAGGCTAACTTGCCTATCAGAATCAACCAAGCGGGAATGATACCTATCATCTTTGCGATTTCATTGATCACATTTCCAGGAGTAATGGCACAATTCATGATCAGTGCGGAATCAGCGTGGGTGGTATCACTTGGAGAATGGATGCAGACAGCCTTCTCAGTAGGACAACCATTGTACATGATCTCATACTTCCTACTCATAATTGCATTCACTTACTTTTACGTTTCTATCACTTTCAATCCTGATCAGATAGCAGAGACCATACAAAAGAGAGGTGGATTCATACCTGGAATCAGACCAGGAAAACAAACAGCGGAATACTTGCACAAAGTATCAAACAGACTAAATCTATTTGGCGGAGTGTTCATAGCATTCATAGCAGTATCCCCTATTGTTATACAGCAATTGGCATCCGGCACATCGAGCGGATCGGTCCCAATGCTTATCAGTGGAGCTGGAATGATTATCGTAGTTGGCGTAGTACTTGAGCTTATAAGACAAGTAAACGCTCAGCTGATCATGCACAATTACGAAAAGTTCTATTAGAATTTTACTGTTAGCGATTTCCATGATAATTATTAAGGGTAATTTTGGCGTACTACTTACTACTAACTATCAATAATGGACATCATACTATTTGGGATGCAAGGTTCTGGGAAAGGCACTCAGGGAAAACTGATAGCGCAAAGGCATAACTTGTCTGTCTTCGAAACCGGAGCCGAGCTCAGGAAGCTAGCCCAGGACGATTCCGAGTTGGGACAAAAAATTAAAGCAATCATAGAAGCTGGAAACCTTGTTCCGAATGAAGTTGTAATGGAAATTATTGAAAACTTCATGCATAAGCTGCCAGAAGGATCAACTGTCCTATTCGATGGGATCCCTCGCAAGATGGAACAAGCGGAAACATTCGACACCCTTATGACAAGACTGGGTAGAGATTTCAAAGGAATACTCATCGAAATTTCAGAGGAAGTCGCAATGCAAAGACTAACAACTCGCCGTATCTGCGAAAAATGCAAAGAAGTATATCCAGCCAAATATGAGGCATTGTCTTGCGAGAAGTGTGGAGGCACACTTGTAACAAGACAAGATGATAACGCGGACGCTATCAAAACAAGAATAACGGCTTACACTGATGAAACTATGCCTGTAATCAAAAAATATGAGTCCAAAGGCAAAATCATAAGAGTAAATGGAGAACAAGATATTCAAGAGGTCGACACCGAACTCGAGAAAGCATTGAAACAAATATTGAGTTAAAAACTTTCCATTCACTAATCCCTAAGTCCTAAATCCTATCTCCTCCTCAATCATAATCAAAACAGATCAAGAAATAGAAATGATGCGCAAAAGTGGCAAGATTTTGGCAAACCTACTTCAGGAGCTAAAGAGAACAGCGAAGCCAGGAGTAACTCCAAGACAGCTTGATACATTGGCAAAAAAAATCTGCGAGGATAACGGAGCAATACCAACATTTCTCGGATATCATGGATTCCCGGCCACAATATGCGCATCAATTAACAACGAGGTAGTTCACACCATACCAGGAGACAAGCCACTGGAAAACGGAGATCTTCTAAGTATTGATTGCGGCGTTACATGGAGCGGACTCATAACAGACTCCGCGATATCTTTTATCGTAGGAGACGCTAGTAATAATCCGGCAGCAGAAAAACTGATCAGAGTGGCACAGCAGGCATTAGCAGCAGGCATAGCTGAGGCCGTTCCAGGCAACTCTGTTGGAGATATAGGGAACGCGATTCAGACCGTGGTACACAATAACGGCTACCACATAATCAGAGAACTTACAGGCCACGGAGTCGGGAGGAAGCTACACGAAGAACCGATGATAAACAATTTCGGCAAGAGAGGAACAGGCCCCACGCTAAAACCGGGGATGACTATAGCGATAGAACCTATAATAGCCGTAGGCACAAGAAAAACACGCACGCTCAGCGATAATTGGACCATCGTAACGGAAGACGATTCTCTGGCTATACAGGTAGAACACACAGTGTTAATTACTCCGACGGGAAACGAAATACTAACGCTGTCAAGCTAATTTAGAAATCAGTTTAAAAAGGCTTGCAATAGGGATTTTCTTCCTGTAAACTCCAAGAGCTTTTTATATCAACGAGCCTGTTTACAGGTTTGATTACACCTCATTGATGAGTAAAGACGACGCAATCCAGGCCGAAGGAGTCGTCATTACATGCCTTCCAAGCACAACGTTTGAGGTCAAGCTGGACGAAACACAGCATACGATTACAGCCCATCTGTCAGGTAGAATGCGCAAGAACTACATACGCATACTGCCGGGAGACAAGGTTACGGTAGAACTCACTCCTTATGACCCGAGCAAGGGAAGAATCGTATTCAGACACAAATCATAGTTCTGCAAATCAAGTCCTAAACCCTAAATCCTAAGTCCTAAATTCTAATGAAAGTCCGATCCTCAGTTAAGAAAATTTGTGACAAATGCAGAACCATTACGAGGGGAAGCAAAAAGGGTAAGATCATTCGCGTAATTTGCGAGAACCCTAAGCACAAACAAAGACAGGGATAATATCTTAACCTAACAAAATAATATGGCTCGAATTTGTGGTGTTAACCTACCAAAGGAAAAAAGAATAGAAATAGCGCTGACATATATTCATGGAATCGGTAGGAGTCTCAGTAATGAAATTCTAGAGGAGCTCAATATAAACAAGAATATCAAGGTTCACGAGCTTTCCGAAACTGACGTTACAAAATTAAGAGACAGAATAGACAAAATAGCAACGGAAGGAGATTTGCGCAGGAAGGTAAGCTTGGACATAAAGAGGCTTCAAGATGCTGGTTCTTACAGAGGGTACAGGCACAAGAGGAGACTGCCTGCTCGAGGACAACGTACCAAGACAAACGCGAGAACTAAAAGAGGAAAGAGAGTAACAATGGGAAGCGGAAAAATTAAAGAACAGAAGAAATAGAAAGTTCCACTAACTACACCCTATCCCCTGCACCCTGTCCTAATCCCTAAGTCCTAAATCCTAAATCCTAATTCATAGATGGCAACACCAAGCAAAAAACGCCGCAGTATAACCAACGGAAAGGTATACATTAACGCAAGTTTCAATAATACGATTGTGACGATCACTGATGAAGCAGGAGACGTCTTGGCATGGAGTAGTGCAGGAGCAAGTGGATTTAAGGGATCAAAGAAATCCACGCCGTATGCAGCTCAAGTTGCAGCAGAGAACGCAGTAGAGAAGGTGAAAATTTACGGACTGGAGAAGGTAGATGTTTTTGTAAAAGGAGTAGGGACAGGAAGAGAGCAATCAATAAGAGCCTTGGTCGCAAACGGACTAGACATAGAGTCGATTAGCGACCAAACACCGGTAGCGCACAATGGATGCCGAAGACCTAGGCCAAGGAAGGTATAGTCCCGCAAGTTTAATACTAATAATAACTACGCACTAAACAATGTCACGATACACAGAATCAAAATGCAAACTATGCAGACGCGAAGGAGAGAAGCTTTTTCTGAAAGGTACGCGTTGCGAAGGAGAGAAATGCGCAATTACCAGAAGGAACTACGCTCCTGGTCAGCTTGGAAAAAATAAATTCGGCAAACAGACAGAGTACGGAAGGCACCTACGTGCAAAACAGAAGGCTCGACGTATATATGGAATAAGCGAGAAGCAGTTCGCTGATTATTACGCAAAGGCAGACAAGCAACATGGAGTTACGGGTACTGCCCTTTTGCAACTACTTGAGACAAGATTAGACAACGTAATTTACAGATCTGGATTCGCGAGTTCAAGGAACCAAGCGAGACAAATCGTGAATCACGGATTAGTAAGACTTAATGGAAGAAGAGTAGATATACCATCGATAACTGTAAAAATCGGGGACAAGTTCGAGATCAGAGAGAAAGACAAGGGAAGCGCTCTTTTCGAAGAAGCAAAGAAGAATAAGAAATTCAAAAGTCCAAAATGGCTAAATGCAGAGGTCGGCAATCTAAAAGGAGAGGTCCTAGGTATGCCTGAGAAAGACGATGCAGAGTCAAATATAGACACTCAGCTGATTGTTGAGTACTACTCAAAATAAAACAAAAATTCGCATATAAATCCCTCATCCACTAACCTATCTTCTTACACATGCATATCATACAAGAAGAAATTGGACTCCCAAAAATCGTAGTCGACTCACGTGGCGGCTCTAGTGCTGTAATTACAATCAGCCCATTGCCATCAGGATATGGAATGACTTTAGGCAACGCATTACGAAGAGTTCTTTTGTCATCTTTGCCCGGAGCAGCCGTATCAGGAGTCAAGATCAAAGGAGTATCTCATGAGTACGCAACTGTGAAAGGAGTAAAAGAGAGCATTCTAGATATAATCTTGAATCTAAAACAGCTGAACGTCAAAAAAGACACAAAGGAACGATCAACTATCACTCTGTCTTCAAGTAAGGCCGGTGTTATCACTGCAAAAGATTTCAAAACATCAAGTGACGTAGAGATCCTGAACAAAGACTTGTATATAACTACTATAGATAAGGGCGGGAAAATAGAGATGGAAGTTTATATCGAGAAAGGCGTAGGATATACACCTTCAACTTTGGATAAGAAAGAAGGACAAGATCCGGAAATCATCGACATAGACAAGGTGTTCACACCGATAGAAAAGATCAAATACGATATCGAGGCTACTCGTGTAGGCAAGATGACGAATCTGGACAAATTGGTAATGGAGCTCGAAACAAACGGATCTATTGGACCGGAGGACGCAATCAAGTTTGCAGCAAATATACTAGAGTCTTACTTCAGTATTTTTGACAAGTCTGAAACACCAATCGAGAGCGACTTCATGAGTGATTTCGACAAGATAGCTCAGAAATCAGCAACAGAAGACCAGAAAAAACCTACTCAAGAGATGTATACGCCAATAGAGATCCTTGGGCTGTCTCCAAGAACACTAAACTCTCTGATTAATGGAGGGATAGGATCAATCGAGCAGCTTACAAAGTGTACTGAATCAAAGCTTAACAACTTACGAGGATTTGGAAAGAAAGCGCTAACAGAGGTTGCAGATGCGCTTAAAGAACGTGATTTAACTCTTGCGGAAGAGGAGTAAATCATATAAATTCTCCCCCACACCCTACTAACTACTGACTAACAATGCGACACCAGAAAAAACGAAGAATCATGCTGCCAAAAGGAAGAAGAGAAGCACTCATCAGAGGGCTAGCGCAGTCGTTGGTGCTGCATGAGCAGATCAAGACAACAGAGGCTAGGGCAAAAGTTCTAAAAGGTTTCGTAGACAAGTTAATCAATCATGCAAAAAAAGAGGACAAAGTAAGTGCTATACGCAGCGTCAATGAGCATTTGTACGACAAGAACGCGGCTAAGAAGCTTATAGAAGTCATAGCAACAAGGTATACGGACAAAACCTCAGGGTACACGAAGACTATTAAGGCCGGCTGCCGAGCTGGAGATTCTGCTCCAATGGTAATAGTCAAACTAACATAATAACAAGTATATACTGTGATGAAGACATTCTCACCAAAACTGGAAGAAGTAGATAAGAATAGGAAGTGGTACTTAGTAGATGCCAAGGATAAAACACTTGGAAGAATAGCAACGAAGATAGCTGTAATTTTGAGAGGGAAGAACAAACCAACTTTTTCACCACATATCGACTGTGGAGATCACGTAATTGTGATCAACGCAGACCAAATCAGATTGTCAGGTCAAAAGTGGGAACAGAAGAAGTATTACACACATAGCGGATATCCCGGAGCATTGAAGACAAGAACAGCGAAGGAAATCAAAGAAAAGAAACCTGAATACATGCTTGAAGAGGCAGTCAAAGGAATGATACCTAGAAACAGACTAAGAACACACGTACTGTCAAAACTAAAGATTTATGCAGGTGAAGACCACAAGCATACAGCGCAGAACCCTGAGAAAATTGATTTGTAAAACACTTCATCCCTACACCCTATCCCCTACACCCTAAGTCCTAATAAACATGCCTACGAAAAAAGAAGAAACTACAAGCCAAGCAATTAAACTAAGCGGTAAATACGATTATGCTGCTGGCAAGAGAAAAACTGCCATAGCACGTGTCAGACTACACAAGGGAACTGGCAAGATCATCATTAACGGCAAAGACGCAAAAGAATATATCAAAGTGAACGAACTGGTAAGCGTAATGAAAGCACCGCTTAAGTTGGTAAAAAAAGCAAAAGAGTTCGATGTATCGGCAAAAGTGCTTGGAGGAGGACAATCAGGACAAGCGGAAGCAATTAGGCACGGCATCGCGAAAGCACTGATGGAACATGACCCGGAGCTTAGAACCACACTTAAGAAGGCCGGATACATAACACGTGACTCGCGTATCAAGGAACGAAAGAAATACGGACTTAGAAAGGCTCGAAGAGCACCACAATGGTCAAAACGTTAAAACCTTTGAAAAAAACCCTCGCTAGGAAGCGGGGGGTTTTTATTATAGAATAAGGGCAAGGACTATTACCCTACTACCTATTACACATGCGATTCGACGTACTTACGATTTTTCCAAGCTTCATAGAAGACAACCCTTATTTCAAGCGCTCCATAATAGGTCGCGCTATAGATCAAAACATCATAGATGTTCACACGCACGATATTCGTACGTATTCAAAAGATAAGCACAAGAAGGTAGACGATATGCCATACGGTGGAGGAGCCGGAATGCTGATGACATGTCAGCCGATTTTCGACGCAATAAAGGCGGTAAAGAAGCTAAATAAAGGCCCGGTGGTATTCATGACACCGCAAGGCAAGAAGCTAACGCACACGCGCAGCAGAAGACTCGCCAAGCTGGATTCTATGATAATACTATGCGGACGATACGAAGGGGTTGACCAACGCATACGAGATGAACTCGTCGACAAAGAGATTTCCATAGGAGATTACGTGCTCACAGGAGGCGAGTTGCCAGCAATGGTAGTAATAGACACAATTACAAGGCAGCTGCCGGGAGCTCTGCACGATGACGACTCAGCTCTGGAAGACTCATTTACCCGCAAGCTAAGCGGAAAGAAAGAGTACCCACACTACACCAGACCAGCCAACTTCAAAGGTTTAAAAGTACCTGAAACGCTACTAAGTGGCAACCACGCGGAGATAGAAAAATGGAGAAGAAAACACCTCAAGTAGCACTATACGAAGTTATATCAAGAGGCGTAACAATCATTACATAAGGTTCTCTCGCTATATTCGACATAGTACGTATCCACTTATCAACAGGAGTACCAGCACGTAGGCGATCAGAATACACGTCTAAAAAATCGTCGAAATTCAAACCGGACTGACTGAAAATATCTCTGACTCCATCCCAGAAGAATTTGGGCGCATCACCTTGGCTATTATCAAAAGTCCATTCGAAGTATTCGCATACAAGGAATGAATAAATTCTGCGATGAATCAGTTCGGCAACATCGACAGAATTACCGTTGGGATGTATGGAAGCGGCATATGCAGAGACAGCTCGGACAAAAGACGCACCAAGACCGCTACGATCAATCATATTTGAAACAGCACGTATAATACGGAAAAAACAGACATCTTTGGACCTCTCCATCTCGGGTTTCATACTACCCTCCCCTCGCCCAACGCTATGATTTTCAAGAGCCAAGAGATATAGCTAAATAAAAATATAGAAGTATAATATAACCTGAAAATACAAACTTTGTAAGCCTAGCCCCACACCAAATGCACCAGAAAACACAATCGCAACTTCTCAAGCTGCTAAAGACGAATCTCGACGGACTGCCGCAGTCCGAAATAAAACTTAGGCAGAAGCAGTACGGCAAGAATCAGATAACAGCAAAGAGGAGAAAACCGCTAATAATCCAGTTCTTGGAGGAGTTCAAAGATTTGATGGTAATCATCCTTATCATAGCTGCCATACTGGCCGCGATAGCAGGAGAAAAAGTCGACGCATCGGTAATCCTTTTTATAGTAGCGGTTAATGCCATCATTGGCTTCGTACAGAAATTCAAAGCGGAAAAAGCACTTGAAGCTTTGAAAAACATGATTCAGCCACATGCAAAAGTAATTAGAGACGGCCGAGAAAGAATAGTAGATGCTAGAGAATTGGTGCCTGGAGATATTATTATCTTAGAAGAAGGAGACCAGGTCAGTGCTGATACCAGGCTTATCGAAGAGATCGATCTGGAAGCGAACGAATCAACTTTGACAGGAGAATCCACGCCTGTGAAGAAGACTATAGACTCTATCGATAAAAGAACGATTAACCTAGATGAACGCCAAAATATGTTGTTCATGGGAACAACTATAACAAAAGGGCACGGCAAAGCCGTCATAGTAAATACAGGGATGAACACAATGTTCGGCCAAATAGCGCACCTAACCACATCCACGAAGAAAGACAAAAGCCCTCTGGAGAAAGAACTTCTCAGAATAGGTGTGTTTGTAGGCAAAATCACTCTGGTAATTTCAACAATACTGTTTCTAACGGGATATTTTCTGCAAGGTGAAAAGTTCATAGACACATTGCTGTTCGCAACATCTGTAGCAGTTGCAGCGGTACCGGAAGGACTGCCTGCAACAATTACAATCGCATTAGCATTGGGAGTGCAGAGACTGGCAAAGAAAAACGCCATCGTAAAACAACTCTCTTCTGTGGAAACTCTCGGGTCAACGACAGTAATTTGTACGGACAAGACGGGAACGCTGACAAAGAACGAGATGACGGTAAGAGAGATTTTTATACCAAACTACAACATCCAAGTGCATGGAGTTGGATACAACCCTACGGGGGCACTCCATATAACAGGAACTAATGTGAAGATCTCATTGGCAAGTATGCCTGACGACACAGAAGACGATTTTGAGGATTTCAACCTTAAGTCCCTCGCAACAAACAATCTAAAGCTGCACAGAAATTTGGAACTGCTAAGTGGAGCTGCAACGCTGTGTAACAACTCGAGCTTGGTCGAAGAAAAAGAGAAGTGGAAAATAATAGGAGACCCTACTGAGGGAGCTCTACTCACAGCAAGTGAGAAGATGGGATTTGAAATAACCAAGCTCAACCAAAGATGGAAACGCAAACTGGAAATACCATTCAGCTCCGAGAGGAAGACGATGAGCGTAATATGCGAAGCCAAACTCACAAAAGAAGCCCGTGTATTCACAAAAGGGGCCACAACAGAGGTACTGGAAAACTGCACTCATGTACTAATAAACGGCCATGTAGAGGAACTGACAGCCAAGCTAAAAAAACAGATAGAAGGCAACAACGAACGAATGGCAAAGAAAGCACTTAGGGTACTCGCTTTTGCATACAGGGAGATACCAAAAGAGAAGACATATCGGAGGCAAGGAACAGAAACCAAAATGGTATTCATAGGTCTGATGGGAATGATAGACCCACCTCGCCCAGAAGTAGCAAAAGCTGTAGCTCTAACACATCAAGCCGGTATTAAAACGTACATAATAACGGGAGACTACGGCGTAACTGCGGAAGCAATAGCGAGGCAAGTAGGGATAGTTACAGGCAAGAACCCGCGCATAGTCCAAGGCGTTGAATTGCAAACACTATCCGAACCAAGATTATCAAAAATCATCAGGGACAATGATGAAATAATATTTTCAAGAGTCAGCCCGGCACACAAACTCAAGATAGTATCCGTACTAAAAAAACACGGAGAAATAGTAGCTATGACTGGAGATGGCGTCAACGATGCGCCAGCCCTGAAACGTTCCGACATAGGCGTTGCTATGGGCATATCGGGCACAGACGTAAGCAAAGAAGCAAGCAACATGGTGCTTGTAGACGACAGCTACGGAACAATAGTTACGGCCATCGAGGAAGGCCGCAAGATTTATCAAAACCTGCGCAAATTCGTATTCTATATTTTCTCATGCAACATAGGAGAGCTCGTAACTGTGTTTGCTGCAATAATCTTGCAAATGCCGCCGCCACTGACCGCCGTACTGATACTCTGCGTAGACCTGGGTACAGATGTACTGCCTGCACTAGCATTGGGAGTAGACAACGCAGATCCGGATACAATGAGTAATCCACCGCGCAATCCAAAAGAAAAGATCCTGAAACGAGATTTCGTAACCCACTTCGTATATCTCGGATTAGTTATAGGTACAATAGTAACAACATATTTCTACGTAGCATTACATGGGGACGAAGTCTCTTACTTAGAAGCTTCTACTTCCGCATTCGCACTGCTTGTATTCATTCAAATGTGGAATGCGATTAATGCACGCAGCGCGCAGCATTCCATATTTGAACTGGGAGTTTTTAGCAATAAATATTTGCTTGGTGCTATAGCAATATCCGTATTCACAGTCTTTGGAATGGTAGAGATCCCATTCATACAAAACCTCATAGGAACAACTCACCTGTCGCCTCTGATGTGGCTGTCGATCATAGCGGTATCATCTAGCGTATTTATTATAGAAGAGATGCGTAAGCTCATTTTCAAACTCAAAAAAGCGTGAAATACCTGCGGATAAAAGTCATTCCAAAAAGCCCAAAAACCGAAATAGTCGGAGAGCTTGATGACGGCACAATAAAAATCCGAGTAGCCGCACCACCGGAAAAAGGAAAAGCTAATGCCGAACTAATAAAATTCCTGGCAAAACATTTTGGCATCAACAAAAGCGATATAAAAATCATTAGCGGCAAATCAGAACCTCTAAAACTAGTTAAAATTGAAAGCTAAAAAACATCTCGGACAAAATTTCTTAGAGAACAAAGAGACTTTGTATAAGATTTTAGAATCAGCAAATATTACAAAAAATGACCACGTAATAGAGATAGGACCAGGACACGGCGTATTAACTAGAGAGCTGCTACAAAGAGCTAAAAAAGTAACAGCTATAGAGCTAGACGGTGATCTAATCCCTACGCTGGAGAAGAAATTCCCGAATCTGGAGTTACTCCATCAAGATGCATTAACTGTAACGCCACCAAGCACTCCATATAAACTGGTGGCAAACATACCTTACTACATCACCTCTCCAATTATTAATCATTTCCTGCGACATCAGAAACAAAATCATAGGCCCACACAAATGACTCTATTAGTGCAACATGAAGTAGCACAGAAGATATACGCAAAATCGGGAGATCTAAACGTCCTTGCAATCGATGTACAAGTTTTTGGAAAACCAAAATTAGTCGCAAAAATCCCTCCGTCTCACTTCAACCCTCCGCCAAAAGTCGACTCGGCAATCATCAATATAGAGGTAACAGCGCCTCTGGTAGAAGATGCTGCCATAGATAAATTCTTTGCGCTTATACACAAAGGATTCGCACACAAGAGAAAAAAACTGAGCTCAAACTTGGGAATACGGGAAGACGTGTTAAAAGCATTAGGGCTATCACCAAACATTCGCGCACAAGAACTATCAATAGGAGACTGGACACATTTATACGCAGTGGTATATAATACGACCTAGCTCTTAAGACACGTCCATGGAAGCACTAAGATTAGAGGCGTCAAATGCGCCTGGTTACGGAATGGCAGCACCAAGTTTCAGGCTGTCCGAGATACAAGATCCGGAATACAGAGAGGAGCTGAGAGATTTGTTGGACAGAACGATATCGGCTCTGGACACTACAGTACAGATTCATCTTAATGGAGTCCCTGATTATTTCCCAAATGAGATGAGGGAAGTAATCACTATCCTTGTAGGGAATTACAATCTTGTATACGAGAATTTAATAGCAATATTGATAAGGCTGAAAGAAGAAGAAGAAGAAGATAAAGCAGAGGAACCTATAAGACTAAGACGCCCCATCAACTTAAATAGAACAAGAGATGAAGTCGAAGGAATAATGAATAAGTTCAAAACAGATCAACTTGTTATAATAAGAGCCATTCTTTTCGACGCGGCAAGTCAGATAGACACATGCGATTCCGTAACAACACGAGTTTCCACAAGAGGTCACGTTCCACCAGAACTGGAAGGCTTGATACAACGAGGCATTGGCCTAACGGAAGAAGCCAGGGAAATAGCAGTTACTGCTATCAGACAAATAACAGTCTGGACAACAGACATCATTCGTCGACGAGAAACAGAGGAAATCAGAGAGGAAATAGCAAGAGTCAGAGACGAGGCATGGAAAGCACATGCAGACAAAGTCATAAGACCACAAGAACCACTTACAATGTCAGCTCGAACGCAAACAGCAGTAGCCGCAGGAATAATGAGAGTAGCGACATGGCTAGTTCCAGATCAATATCTAAGAGGAGAAATAGAACTCACCATAGACGGGCAACCACGCCTCGGCGTAATCAAAAAAGGAATAGAAAGGACAAGACAAGCACTTGGGATGAATCCAGAAGATGGAAACGCCTTGATATTGCGAATGCTGATGGCAAGAAACAAACATATAGGGACAGAAGACATAGACCCACGTATATGGATAGACCCACAGGTGGAAGATCTCGACATAAGACTTGCAGAATATGGCATATAGACCGGAAACACCAGACAGAGAACCTAGAGAGGGCGTGATACAGCTTTTCCCTGTAAGGTGTAGGCCGGTAACTCCGGACCCTGATCTATACATACCACTGAGAGAAGCTGCTGACCTAATTAGTAGACGCTTAAGAGAGACCTCAGAACACACAGAGGAGCTAATCGAACAAATGACGAAGCTCCTTGACCAAGCCATCATGATATTATTAAGACGCTTAAACTGCCCTGATGAAATAGATGACGCAAAAACATTTATATTACGGAGAATAAATACACCTGAAGCGATGGTAACATTAGAGGAAGCAATTACGCACTACGTAGATCATGCAACAGTTTTAACAAGAGCGCACGACATGGAATTAGCGGAAGAAGTCATCGCAGCAATATTAGACGTAGACGTCAGGCTTATAAGAGACATCCCCCAGCAGGGAAGTATAAATAGAGGACGACTCATACAACGCATCCAGAATGTATTAGCAATTTCGATATATGAGCCGCCTCTGGCAGCCTAAGGGAAAGAAAGCCTCAGAACCTCTTTAACTTTCGGCACAAACTGACGCATCAAACTAAACGGCTTCACCAAAGTATAGAAATTAGGAAGCCACAGATTCCTAGGAACAAAGCGATATGCCTCAAACTGCGGATCGATTATTAGCAAAATCGCGACACTATCATCGTATCGACGCCAAAGATATCTCAAAGACTCCAATGTGGCCCGCCCATTATGCCAATTATGGATTAGAGAAGTGTCATCAAGCACAAGAACAACCCTTCTATACGTCTCTTGTGTCCTATCTGCAAGATCAATCCCATCACTAAGAAAAGCCTTCTCGCCAACAACAGGATAATCACATACATCGTTAACAGTTTCACGCAGAAATGCGCGAAACTCACTATCCCTGCATGTAATAACAAATCCAGTTTGATCAATGCGACCTCTATTCTCCACCATAAGAATACTTAAAGGTGGGAATTATAGCCGAACTAGGAGCCTATTCCAACGCTTTTGAGATCTTGTACCATTTCAAAACATGCAACTCTGGCCGCGTCGGCATAAGTCGCGGAATCGAACTGATCACTCTTCTCATATGCAAAGATAATATCGCGACTAGAGTTAATAATGGCGCCAAGGGAATCTTCATTGAAACAAGGCTTAACATCGGCAGCACCTCCTCCCTGAGCACCATATCCGGGCACAAGGAATATAGATGACGGCATCATTTTCCTAAGAATTCTTGCTTGATCAGGATAAGTCGCTCCAACTACAGCTCCAACGCTTGAATATCCGCTATCACCAATCAAGTCGGCACCCCAAGAATCGATATAATGAGCCATTAATTCATAAACAGTCATTCTATCTCCTGCGGCAAAATCGCTTGATACACCGGAAATCGACAGCTCTTGATCCTGAAGCTCTCCAGCAGAAGGATTGGAAGTCTTCACAAGAGCAAATATACCTCTATCATAGTAGCGACAGGCGTCAACAAAAGGCTTGATACCATCCCAGCCAAGATAAGCATTTACAGTTAGGGCATCTACAGCCATACCAGGAACCTTAACTCCAAAAAGATCCACCTCGCCAAGAAAAGCCGACGAATAACCTTCGGCAGTAGACCCTATATCATTCCGTTTTGCATCCGCAATCACAATAAGCCCTTTTTCTTGAGCGTATTTACAAGTCTCTTCGTAAGCGAAATAACCTGCAAAACCATACTGTTCATAAAAAGCGATCTGTGGCTTACAGGCGGGGACAATGTCACAAACGGCATCAATAATACCCTTATTGAATTCGAGAAAACACTCGGCAGCGGCAGCCTTAGTATGTTCCTTCTCGGAAATAACTTTAGTCACAATATGCGCGGGAATTTGATCCAGCCTGGGGTCAAGTCCAACACAAATCGGATTACCTTTTTTCTTTATAGCGGCAACGAGACGATCTGCAAAATTCATGATAAATGTATTAAATTTTCAGCGGCACGAGTATATATGAACAAAATAGCTTTTAACAGCCTACTCCTTTGTAAGGCTGACAATAACGTACTTATAATTGCCAACAGTACCTTGCTCACCAGCAGTAGCAGGAATAAGAGCCGCAACATAGATAATCTCGGTACCATCTGATCTAACAAGCAGTTTTGGATCATTAAGAGATACCACTTCGAACTCCTCAAAATCATCCCACGAAACAATCTCCTCCTCGAGTGCAAAATTAGCACCATCAAAGCTCACAAAACTATAAAGCGTGCCATTCTTGCCTTGCGGCGGATAGCCATTATCAGGATCCTGATACATAACAACTAAGCGCACTCTGCCATCGGGCAGCAAAACGGCATTCGGATCTGCGAAACTCATCATTCTGCCTTTTTCATCGTACATCTCTAGAATCTGCTCATCGGTCACAACAAAATTCATTCCATTATCGGAAGGCTCGGAATAAGCACGCCCGACAAGGATTGTTTCATGCCCTTCATCATCATAAACATCATGGTTATAGAGCATTACTATTCCACCGAATTTATCTACAAAAAAAGTACTGACACCGATTCTTTCACCTTCATCAATCTCAATTTCCAGACGATTCCCTGCGTCAAGAACCCAATTTTCACGATCAAGAGAACTGGCGCTTGTCACAACGCCATCGGGCGATACCATAAACCTGCGATAAGTACCGGAGAGCATCTCAAGGCCGTTTCCAAAGCTTTCCCCTGGCGCAAACTGCCTACCTTCCTCAAATTCATAACCATCATAAGATATAGCAATGTAACCGCTTTCGCTTGGATGATCCAAAAGCTCAACTGTGTTTGACTGATAACCAAGCTCCAATTTGCCATCTTCATAAGACATTATCCTTGGATTTGAAGCGAAATCTATACGATAACCGGGACCAATCGACCACAACGATTCGGAACTTGCGACATCTTTCACCTCGGGAGACTGATTGTCAAAACTGAAATAAAAACCGACAAAGCCGACAAAAACAAACAAGCCGACAAAAATTACCGTTTTCTTCATGTTTTTTTTAAGATTAAATGTCAAAACATTTCATCTACATCCCTGCCACCGGCTACCTACTCCCGATTCCATCCCACCATCCGGCAGGATCCTCTTTGAATTTATAGATCAAATCAGCTTGATCGGCAGTAATATCACCTCTTTCTTTTGCAAGTCCAATAAGATCTGCAAAGCCTGTAAGCGTCGTGAGATTTATCCCTGTTCCATCAAAAGCAACTTGAGCCTTCCCCATCTCCCAAGTAACAATGGCAAAAATATCCGCAACCTCGCAGGAGCCCTCGTTCCTTACGGCCTCAGCAGCCTTCACACTACTGCCTCCGGTTGAAATAAGATCTTCGATTATAAGAACTTTACTTCCAGCCCTCAGATCTCCTTCAATCTGTTTCCCGGCTCCGTGACCTTTCGGCTCCGGACGAATATAGATCATCGGTTTCCCGAGTTCTTGAGCCAAAAACGCAGCCCAAGGAATCGCCGCAGTAGCAGTACCTCCGATATAATCGGGATCATAAGGAAGAGCCTCAATCAATTTTTTAAACCCGTCAACAACAATCTGCCTCTCGACAACATGTGAAATCATCATACGATTATCGCAATAAACGGGCGACTTGATGCCGGAAACCCAAGTAAAAGGAGGATCCATGCTGACTTTCACCGCCGAAATACTGAGTAGCGCACTCGCAACATCTCGAGACAAGGTTTCCATTTTTAAAAAAATTAGCTGATAAAAGCGATGCTAATTATAACCTGCAAAACAAAAAAAAGGAACGCCGTTTTAAAGGGCGTCCCTTCGGATAAAAGAAGAGGTAATACAGGACTTAATTCCTAATGAAATACTTACCACCGGTCTGATTCGCAACACTACGAAGCTCAGCCTTATCAGCATCATTATAAGCAACGTCAGCGGCTACAATGTCGATCTTGACGCCTTTCTTCTTGGCAAGAGCAATAACCTGAGAAGCTGTAGCTGTTCCTCTGTTGTTTTTTCCGTCAGTTACAACTGTCAGCCCATCTATATTCTCAGCGTTAAGAACCTCTAAAATCGAACTCCAAAGAGGCGTTTCACCACAAACTTCAGCCTGTTGCAAATCATCAAGATCTGCAACACCTGCACAAGAATTAAACCCGCTGATTTCCGCATCTTTTGTATCAAAACCTCTGACAACAGGAAGCTCCTCTCTCATTGACCCGCTAAGATCCATAAGAAGGTGCTCGATAGGCATCATTTCCTCAAGACCCTCAACGATAACACGTGCTTCCGGCGTAAGCTCCTGAGGACAGCTAAAGTACTGAGGACGAAGAGTCACTCTTCGATCTGGAGCCATTTCGGCAACAGTACGCCCTTCAGCCATCATCTCTCCATTAGAAACAGTGGTAATGGAAGAACTAGAGATACCCTTCGAAGTCAATCGCCCAGCTACACCTTCCACCCTCTTACCCGCTAATTCGACATTAGCTTTCTCGGTTCCCCTGGAATCGGCAAAGCCTTCCAGCACCCAGGAGGTGGCACCCCTATGTTGCTCACGAAAAGCGGCAATATCAGCAAGATCGGGACTCTGCAACGTGTCGGAATTAGTACGGTAATAAACCGTAAGAGTCTCGCCATCCGTCTCGTTTGGAAGATCAACCGCCTTGGACGAACCATCTCTATAACGAAGCACCTCAGGCGCAGCGATAGAAATAGGCGAAAACTGTCCGGTCATATCTCTCTCGGTACAATCAGGTGTTGCAGCCATAGTAGCAGCGGTGACGCTTGTAGAATGAGTATCGATATCATTACCACTCTTACAACCAGGAGTAGCTAACATTACGGCAATAGAGGCTAGAGCAGCACGCACAGTGGACATACCACGAACTGATTCAGATTTACTAGGAGTCATGCTCAATTGAATTAACAAATAGAAGCGAATTCTAAGTCGAAACCGCGTCTTTGTCAAGCCTAAGGAGACCCCAGCTGACTACAAAACACTACCACACCACCTTGAACCCCACGTTATCCCTGTGGAACTCCGCCAATCCTTTGATTTTACGAGCCTCGGATCCAAGCATAACTGGTCCCTTC
>Ga0210058_1000877_pt1 | contig 27937 bp, 18 predicted proteins | sample CryGeymeta201511_FD_183979 | JGI IMG/M metagenome (GOLD analysis project Ga0210058, IMG submission 183979) | Groundwater microbial communities from Crystal Geyser aquifers in Utah, USA - Crystal Geyser metaG 2015-11 (SPAdes) (version 2) | ecosystem: Environmental > Aquatic > Deep subsurface >...
TGGCAGCAGCCGGCGGCGCCGTTCTGCCGGCCATGCCCAAGCTCCCCCCATTGCAAGGATTTCATGATCCGGCACACTGGGTCCGGATCCTCAAACTGGACAAACGGATCATGTCCATGGCCGCAGGAAGCTTCATGGGAGAGGGCAATCGGGCTTTGGCCGTCGGGACACCGGGGAAGATCCAGATTTATACGTTCCGTCAGGGAATGCTGAGGGTGGGCCAGAGACTCGAAGATCAGGATCTCTCCACGCTTTTCTGGCTGGAGGCATGGGATCTGAACGGAGACGGCGTGGATGAGATCATCGTCAACACGGACGAAGGAGTCCTTGTGATCACACAGCAGCAAGGAGCCCTCCGGATCGTACACCGCCGGAAAGGGCTTTTCATCCGCAGCATCGGAAGCGAACTCTATGCCCAGACCCTTTCCGGCCTGCAGCTCGGAGAAAGTCCCGTGCATGCCGTACGGTGGAGCAACAATGACTGGCAGGAGGGAGAGGAACTCAAAGGTCCAGGTTCGGAGAATCTCTTTGCCCTCGTTGAGGCCTCTTCGGAGCCCGGGCTTTATCTGAGCGCAGAACATCATCTTATGAAGGCTGAAATACCTGTCTCCGATGAGACATGCGGTCAGACCGATGCCCCTGCGCTGATTGCGGTGGACTATCCATTGTTTGCGCGATGCATCGCGGCCTCCGGCGGCGCCCTCTGCCTCAAGAACCGCGATACGGGTTGGCCGCAGGTCGGGAAGATGAAATATACCGGGGGCGGAAGCGCCCTCTTTCTGCCGATCGAAGGAAAAGCGAGTCTCTCTCCTTCCTTCCGGGGCTACCTTGCGGATATCGCCCTTGATGACTTAGACGGGGACGGCGAAGGGGAGATTCTCGTCTTACAGGTCATCAAAGGCATCTCCGGCGGGGCCTACGTATTGATGTACCGATAGCGCCTTATCGGCTCTCGGATGTCATACCCCCTATCCCATACTCTGTCCGAACTGCTGACAACGCATCCATAAAAGAAAAACCCCTCTTCCCCGAACGGGGAGAGGGGTTTTTGAGTTCCGTATAAAACTCTAAAATTAGAACATGAACTGCAACTCCACATCCCAGATGTTGTTCTGCTCACCGAACTTGGTTCCTGACTTTGTGCTGGTGAGAGAAGTGTCATCTGATGTATCCAGCGTATAGGAGGTGGTCAACTTCACGTTTTCCCTGGGCGTATAGACCACACCGAGGGCCCATGTCTTGGTTTTCGAATCCCCTGAAGTGATGGTCCCATCCTCAAAGGAGTCATACCTCAGAATCCCCATGAGGTTTTTCATCACCTTGTAATCGGCCTCAACCACGTAGCCTTTGTCGTCATCCTGACTGGGCGAGCCTGTGGCCTCCTGATTCAAATCGCTGTCCCACACATAGGCGGCCAAAAGATCGAGGGGTCCCATCCGGAGATTGGCGGAGAGGTCATAGACCTTGAAGGACGCATCCGTCTTGGATGGACTCGCAGGATCGTTGGGATCATAATCATCGGACCCTACATTGGCCCAGTAGCTCAGAAGGGAGATGGAACTTCCCTCAATGGGACCCTCCGGCATCTCGCCTCTCAACACCAGATACCAGTCCTTGTTGCTGTCATCAGAAGAGTCGGCATCATAGTTCGCGCCCATCTTATCGTTGACACCCAAGGCCCAGAAGGCCGGCCCGGTATATCCATAATATTCAATGCCCGTATGGGTGCGGAGATTGTAAGGATTTGTCGAGCTCTTGCTGAATGACGAGGGACGTAAGGCGCCCGGATGAGATACCGGTCCGTCAAAGGCCCGCTTCTGGTCCGAAAATGACGTCCACTCCGTAGGGGTGAATCCGCCGACACGGAGGTTGGCGAGGGTCGTTCCGCCGATATTGTTCCAGCCCACAAAGTAGTTGTGGAGTTCGGTCTCACTCGTTGATGTATTCGTCTCCATCTCCACCCAGACCGGAATATTCTCGGCGATGGTGCCGGAGGCGAAGATCGCCCCGAAGACCGTGCTTCCCAATGTGGAGGGGATGCTGTCACCGGATGAATCCTCCCCCTGTTGTTTCTCAATAATCCGGATCTTGCCTCGAACACCCATCATGTCCCCGAGACGCTCGTCCAGGGTCAGATCATCGGCGATAGCGGCCTTGCCTTTGGTGGATCCATCCTGCCCACCGGGGATCTGGAACCCGTTCCGCATGAATTTTTCCCCGTAGTAGTTGAGGCGTGGGAAGGCAACGGTATGGCAGGTGTTGCAGGCAAGTCCGTACTTTCTGGCAAAAGCGGACGTGGCCCATGCATTTGGGGAGAGCATGACCATGCTCATTGCAAACACAAACAGACCGATGATTGAACCTTTTAAAATTCCTTTCATAACTGTCCTCCTTTATTCATTTTTGTTTAAGTTTCAAATCAGATGCAAAGAAATTTGACCTCCCTTTCACCCCCTTTCAATCTCATTTAGCTAAGTGGCCCTATTCGTAAATACGGTGGCATTCGAATGCCGTAGGGCTGGCTCATCGGCGTTCCGCTCCTTACGGTGTACCAGAAAGGTACGCCTCAGTCGCGCGCCTTGATGTGCCCGCCCTACGACCCTCTCGGTACGTTACCCTATTTACGAACAGGACCACTAAGAGCTGACCGCTCTCTGGTTTTTCACGTCTGAGACAAACCGTTTTCTCTCAATGGTCGGTCTTGAAAATAACTAAAAAATAATCAATTGATACTTGTAGTTATAAGGAACACTTAAAAAACAGGTTAAAATATATCAAGGCCATTTTCATCTGTCAAGGGGAAAAGCCAATCTATGGTTAACAACAATTTGTAAAAAAGAGATTATCAGATATAAACTGCAAAAAATATAGATATTAGGAGATCTATTTTCTAATTGGCCTGACCATAGAGATTATTTATGATTAGAAGGTCTATTTACAAAAATCATGCCGTTCCTGAAGCGAATATTTTTTAGGGGAGCCCCGTTCTTTTTGTGGAGTTTAAGAAAAAGGGGAGCGGATTGACCGCTCCCCATGGCATGCGTTTTCCTGTTTTGGTCCGCTTAGAACGAATAAGTAGCGGTCACATAGACCGTGTTCACCTTGTAGGGTTTATAGAGCGTATCCATGCTCAGAAGAGCATTGTAGGCCCCACTGCCAGTTACCATGATCGGGGTATAGCCGTCATACTGGTAGTCGTCGATGGCCCATCTCTGGTACTGATAGCCCAGGGTCGTGGACCAGGCTTTGCTGAGCTTGTAGTTCAACCTGGTATTCACGGTCAGCATCCTGGTGTCGTCGATATTGCCGAAATCCAGAGGTACGAAGGCATTGTTGTCCATATTCGGGTTGCTATACGGACTGGCAGGAGCGATACCCACAGCACTGCCAAAGTCGGCCTTGCTATTGGACTTGGAGTAAGTCCCGTCCAGATCCAGGTCCAGCAGGTCCTCGATGATCCCGACTTCAGCGCCCAGCCCGATGGTGTTCACGATGTCCGTAACCTCCAGGGTCCAGTTGCTAGGATCCGATACGTCGGAGAATGTAGCGGAATATGGATCTCCCGCTGAGGAGGGCGTCCACTGTCGGCTGCGCTGCATGGACTTCTGGTTTTCGTAGGTGTAGAAGGCATTCAGGGTCAGCCTCTTGTTTACCTCATAGTCCGCATCCACGGTCCCGGTATAATTCCTGTCGTCCTGGAGCCCAAACTCGGAATCCTTGTAATCGTCCTTGCCGTAGGAGAGTTCCAGGTTCACATTGAGTTTGTCATTAGGCATGAGGGTCGCTGCGGCTGAGGCCTTGAGACCGTCTTTGGATGCGGCATAGAATTTGCGCATCCAGGGGAGTTCGGCATTGGCCGCTGTATAGTCCGGATAATCCGAATCCTTCTTGAAATACTCCAGAGACAGGCGTCCCGTGGCCCAGTCCAGGGCACGGCTGTTGAGCGAGATCTTGTATATATCCTCGTCCTCGCTGTCGGCGGACCCATTGGAAAAGGAGTTGGTCTCTTTTTCGTAGCCCACGGTCAGGGTAGTCCGGTCCATAAGCTCATAGGCGAGTTCCAGCTCTGCGATCCGCTTGATATAGCTCACATATGTCGGCGTGGAAGAACCCTCGATGGTTGCATCGGTCCGCACATAGTTGGCGATGGTCAGCTCATCGGTCTTGTTGTTGTGCTGGTCATATTTGTACCGCACCTTAACATCCAGCTTCTCCATGGGCCGGGAGGTGAGCGTCAGATCGTACAAGCGGTTGTTCACTTGGGCGTCCACTGAGTTTGCAGGCAGAGGAAGCGGATAACCTGCAACCGCTGTATTCGTGGTCACCGGCATCAGATCGTCATCCTGTTTGCTGTAACCATAGGCGATATTGGCCGTCATCCGTGTGTTGTACATGGGAAGAAGCGTTGAGAGCGTTGCGTTGATGCTGTCATAGGTGTTGTCCGGCGGGAGCGAGGTCCTTCCTGTGCTGGGGCCGCCCGCATAATTGAGTGAATAAGCCGAGGCGCTGGTAGAATCCGTAATACGGAACGGGTTGTCATAAAGGACCGAGAGGTCATGGTTGTTAAACGTCGAATGCCCGTAGTTCAGATTGGCATAGTAGGGTTTGGCGGCGTATTCGGCCTTCATCTTGTAATCGGTGGTCGTGTAGTCGATGGGCTCGGGGATCTCCACGGCATTGCCGAATCCGAAGGTCCCGCCGAAGGGCCTCCCGCCGTCCCGATCCTCATGCGAAAAATCAAAACCAAAGGTAAAGGGATCCATGGCCATCCATTCGAGCCCGGTTGCAAAGGTGTCCCGTTTCAGGGAGAGGTCAATGGCCTTAGCAGCGTCCACGTAAGGGGTCAGCCGGCTCACCAGGTTGGTGGTACTGGTGGAACTCTGCAGATCGGTCTGGACCGCATCGGGGATGGTCAGTACATCCGTGCCGTTTCCCGAGTACAAGGTCGGGGCATCATAGGCGAAATTATGCCCCATCCGGTTGAACTTCAGGTTGAACCGATAGACGCCGAAGCTCCCTTGCTGCAGGCGTAGATCCAGATCTTCCTGGGTCCGGGCGTTCAGCAGGAACTTGCGGTACAGGTTGCTCCCCTCAGGAGCTGAATAGAGATTGATATTCGTAAAGACGCCGAAGTCCGAATTGGTCTGATACCGGTACTCGTTGAACTTGGCATTGTCTTCGTCTCCGCCGAAATACTCCATGCCCACAGAAGCTTTCCAGGAGACATCATCGGCAGCCATCCCGCGTGCGGCAGGAAGGACCAACAAGACACAGATGCAAAAGAAATAGGCCCATCGTTTCATATGTTTTTCTCCTTTCCCTGAAGGTCGTTTATCTCGTAAAGGTCTTGCCGGACGGATGGTTGCTGCCATGAATGTTTGTATGGCAGTTCAAACAGGCCCGATAGAGTGGCCGGTTGCTCATCTTACTAGACAAATATGTGTTTGTCCCAGGATTTGCAGCATCCCTTGCATACAGGGTCCCCGGATGCCGCGAGTTGGAATGGCAGGACTGGCAGAGGTACGGGACCTTTTTAACCAAAAGCTTTCCATAACTTGAACCGTGGGGCGTGTGACAGATCGTGCAATCCTCCACCACAGGCCGGTGCTCAAACAGGAAAGGCCCTCGCTTTTCGGCGTGGCATTCATAGCATTTTTCATTGATGGTATTGGCCGAGATCTGATGGGGAGCGACCGAACCGTGAGGATTGTGGCAGTTGGTACAGGTGATCTTGCCTTCACGGATCGGGTGATGGCTGGTGCGCTGGAGCTGGGCCCTGATGGTCCCGTGGCATTGGAAACATACATCCCTTTCCACGTCTTTGACCAGGAATTTATCGTGCCCGCCATGAATCGAGTGACAGGTCGTGCAGGTCAGCCCTTTGGCTGCATGGGTGCTGCTGTCCCAGAGGGCCTCTTTTCCTTTCTGGTGGCATTCCATACAGGTGGCATTGATCTCGGAAACAGAAAGATTGGTGTCTTTGCCCAGCCGGCGGACCGTCCCCTTATCCCCCCCGCTGTTCACATGGGCGGCCAGGGGGCCGTGGCAGGTTTCACAGGCATGCTTGGCCGCCGGGGTTCGGCTGTCTGCTTTCTGGCCGTGAACGGTCTTTGCAAAATTGGTTGCTAACTCTTCATGGCACATGGCGCAGGCTTCGGGACCTGCATACCCTTCATCAGCGGCCTGCACCAATCCTCCCTGCCCAAGGATGAAGAGGATCATGGCCGAAAACAGGCCCGCGGACTTGAGCCATCGGACAAAAAAATCCCACCATACATGTCTTTTCTCCATAAGATCTCCTTTCTTAGTTGAAAATGATTCAAAATTTGAACATTCTCCTGAAATCAAACGGCTACTCTGGAACGGTGCCTTTTGGGAGTGAGGCAGCTTCTTGATGGGTTCAGACCACGGTAAATTTGTTCTGCCCGATATAAGCGGAAAATAGAGGGTTTGCTATTTTCATCACACAAGCAAAATCAGACACTTGCGTGGAGAACAAATTTACCCTGGGGTTCAGACAAAGGGACACAGACAAAATGACACATCGATATATCAAAGAACAAAACAAAACTGAGAAGGTTTACTATCAATCGAATTTGTTTTTGTAATGAAGTCAGTGAATATATTATTATGAGTTCATCTTATCTTATATCATAAAGTCATGTTCTCTTGAATGTCAAGCTAAAATACCAAATAAATGTTATGTATAAATTTGACGAAAATATATCCGGCGTAATCATCCATAAATCACGAATCGAATGTTAGAATGCTGCAGGGGGTTGATCGGTGTTTAAGTGTTCATTTCGGAAATGTGATGACGCACCCTGAGGGCCACTAAGTCCGTGTGAAATAGGAGAACATCCGTTTAACGGCCACGGACAATTTCCCGAGGAGAATGTTGAGAAGGTTTTCACGCACCAGGAAAGGAAGTTTGGGGCGTTGACGGAATCCAAGCAGGCCCCTGGCCTCACGTACAGCCGGATCTTCGGGCGCAAGATCCATGGCCCGGTCCAGGTATTCCAGAGCCTTGACCCTGAGGCCATGATAAAGATAGACCTTGCCGAGGTTGACCAGGAGATACGGTTCATCCGGCTTCTGCTGGAGGGCCTCAGAGCACCTTTTGAGCCCCCGGTAAAATCCGTAAAAGCTCCGGTCTGAACGGGCTGCGGCAAGGCCGTAAAGAGAACGGACCTGAGGAGCGGCGCCGGGCCTCAACGCCTCGGGCTTGAGGAGCGTGACCGCCTGCCTGAAGGCCCCCTCTTTCAGATATGCTTCAGCCTGCTCACAAAGTTTCCTGACATCCACGATCCGGTTCTTCTCCTCTTTGGTCAGGTTCAAAGGTTCAAGGATTCAAGGGGTCCAGGGGTCAAGGATTCAAGTGAAATACTGAAACGCAAGCAAAATCTCCAGAGAAAAACACTGGAACCCTTGAACCCAAGATGCCTTAGTGTAGCAGCCTTCGCAGACGGCAATTATAAAAAAAGCGGGACACGCTAAGCGTAACCCTATGGCCCTCGGCCCCTTATGTTTTTAGCGTTTCACTTGGCCCCTGGAATCCTCGACCCCTTGAACCCTGACTTTACACCTACCTCAGGATCCTCTTATCCCCTTTTCGGGCCGTGAATCCGATAGCATCGAAATATTCGAGCAGCGGGATCAGGTATTTACGGGTGCTGTCCAGCAGGTCCCTCATCTCTGACACGCTGATCTCCCCTTTCTGATCGAGAAAGGTTTGAACCTTGTCTTTTGCCTCCTGAAGCGAGGCCGGGTCCATGAAGAGATCCCCTTGAATATGGACGAGATTTCCGGTCGAAATCAGGTGGCGCATGAGGTCTGCCGCATGATCAGCGTCCAGGCCCAAGGTATCGGGGAGGGTCTTGGAGGATGGAGGCTTGAGCCCGGCCCGGCGATAGAGTTCCTGGATCTTTCCGACGGCGGCCGCTTCCTCCTGATCCAAGCTCACCCGGTGTTCGGAGAGCCTGACCAGATTTTCTTGGACATGGATCTTTCCTCCTCGTTCCAGCCGGCTCAAAATAGCCTGTAAGACCTTCTCATGGGTGATCATGGAAAACCTGGAGTAGAGTTCGGCCTTGGGCATGCCGGGTTCCAGGGGGCGGTTTTCATGAAAGGCCTTCAGTATATTTATCACTTTCTCCTTTGAGAGTCCATAATAATCCTCGTGAAGGAGATGAAGGGTTTCGGGGATGATGGTTACGGCCTTTCCCTTTTCCCTCAATTTCTGCAGGATCTTTTTCGCCGCTCCTTCTGTGATGGGAAGGCGGCATCGGAACCCGGCAAGATCCATGCCCTTGAAACCTGAGTGATGGAGAAAGACCGAGGCCTTCTCATCCACCTCGCCCTGTTCCAAGATCTGCAAAGAGGGGATCACGCCCGGATCCGAGGCCGTGTGTTTCCCGGGAAGGGGATCGAGGATCTGCCCCCCGCCGATGGTCCTGTTCTCAGAGACGGAACGGAGAATAAAACGGTCGCCCCCCATGGCAACCACGGGGTCTCTCAGACGGATCTGGGCATACCCCCCCTCATCCGGTCTCAGCTCCTCCCGGTCAAGGAGGACCAGATTGGCCAGACATCGCATGGCCCCGATATAGAACCGGATCAGGGAACGGTTCTTCAGCGGTTTTTTCACGTCCGGCAGAAGGGTGATCCGGGTGTCTACCATAAAGGTCGGGCTCAGAAGGCCTGGCGCCGTCACGGTATCCCCCCGTTCGATCCGGTCTTTTTCGATCCCCTGAAGGTTCAGGGCCGTGCGCTGGCCGGCCAAGGCCTGGTTTACGGGTCTATCGTGGACCTCAATCCCCCGGACCTTGGCTGTCAGGCCTCTGGGGAGGATCTCCACGGTCTCGCCGTTTCTTACGCTTCCGGATACGAGCGTTCCGGTCACCACGGTTCCGAATCCTTTCATGGTAAAGACACGGTCAACGGGAAGACGGAAAACCCCGGCGCTCCCCCTCGGTTCCACACCCTCACAAATCCGGCTGAGCCCCTCTATGAGTTCGGGTATCCCCTGCCCGGTCTTTGAGGAGACGGGATAGATCCCCCCGCCTTGCAAAAAGGTATCTTGAGTCAGCGCCTCCACATCCTGGGTGACCAGCTGCAGCCAGTCCCCGTCTACCAGATCGGTTTTGGTAATCACGGTCAGCCCCCTCCGGATGTTGAGGAGGCGGCAGATGTCAAAGTGTTCCCGTGTCTGAGGCATGATCCCTTCATCCGCTGCAATGATCAGCATGACAAGATCGACCCCCCCGACGCCGGCAAGCATCTGGTTGACAAACCGTTCGTGGCCCGGCACGTCAACGATCCCGACTTGAACCCCACCCGGAAGCTCCAACTCGGCAAAACCGAGCACGATCGTGATCCCCCTCTTTTTCTCTTCTTCAAGACGGTCGGTGTCCACACCGGTCAATGCCTTGACCAGAGCCGTCTTTCCATGATCCACATGCCCGGCGGTACCGAGGATAAGGTGCTTCATACTTTGGTTCTTCTCCCATATGATGTTTTCACTCACTCTTTGAGATAGACCCCTGTCTGTTTCTCCCTATATATCACTCCCCGGATAAAATGACAAAAAAAATATGCACGAGAGCCTTCCATTCCAGGGAAGAACTCGAAATTAACTGTCAATAAATGATTAAGAAATTATTGACTTTACTTCCAGGGCATAAAATGATATAAATATTCTATAATACAAGGTATTACAGCCGATTCAAATCGTTTGAATTTAGAGGAAAACGGGTTTAATCCAGCGGGAACTCCCCGCCTGTAAAGGCGGGGAGTTCCCGCTGGATTAAAAGTATCGATTCATGATAGAAAAAGTTCCATACCATCCCTGGGGGAAACAAGGAAATATCCACAATTGATGGACTCGTAAAAAGTCCACAAGTGGGACGGCACAGTAAAAAGCTCCGGATGCAAGGCGCGCGAATTCTGAGGAATGAGGCGTACTTAGAAGTACGCTGCAATGACGAAGAATGAAGCGCAACGCCGCAGACGGACTTTTTACGAAGCCGTCAAAATTCCCGGTCATCCCGAGCCAACCTGATGCCCGGCTGAAATGGACTGGCCATAGATGAGTCTTGTCGGAAATTTAGCAGATTTGCCCCTTACAGATATTTTTCAGATTGTCAGCCTGAGCAAGAGGACTGGCGTTTTAAATATCGCTACATCAGAGGATAAGGCTTCAATCACCTTTTTGAACGGAAATGTCATCAAGGCCTCCTCAACCCGGAACAAGATGACGCTTGGATCCGTGCTCAAGGCCAAGGGACTGATGACCGATAAGGATGAGAGAATGGTCATAGAAGCCCAAAGAACAACGAGGGCGCCTTTCGGCTCGATTTTGGTTCATAAGCATATCATCTCCCGGGAGCAGATGGAGGCGAACCTCAGGGGATATATACAGACCATCATCCTTGAGCTTCTGGGCTGGGAGGAAGGGCACTTTCAGTTCGAGCTCCTCTCCGCTCCGAGTGAGGTCCTGCCGCCCAACGGGGCTGAACTGATCCTGGAGCAGGGGATCGAAACCCAGCATCTGATCATAGAAGGATTACGGCTCCTGGATGAAGAGAAGCACCGCAAACAGCAAAAGGATCAGAAGATGAAGGCCATTGGATTTTCTTCCCTGATGGAGAAGACTCCGGTCTCACTCGTGGAGGCCGGTCCCGCAGCTCCGCCCCAGGACAACACCGGCCATCCCGATGGGCTCTGGGAATCGATCCAGGACGAGATCGGGATGGACAAGGCCGAGGTTTCGGGGGCGGGGGCCGCGGCCGGGAAGAAAGAGCAGGAAGAATTGAGTTTTTTAGAACAGTTGATGTCTGAAGTGGGCGAAGACCTGGAACCGGAACGGGCGGATGGGGAAACATCGGACGGGTTGTCGTCTCTGAAATCCATGGTGGAGGAGCTTAAAGGCGAAAGCAGCCTTTCAGAGGTTTTGCTCCTGATCCTGCGGTATGCCGGCGAATTCCTCAACCGCGCCGCTCTCTTTGTGGTCCGGGAAAGGGAAATCCGAGGGTTCGGACAGTTCGGGCTCCCTGGGGAGGACAACGCGGCCAATGACCGGATCCGCAATGTCCTGATCCCGAGCGAGAGCGATTCCTTTCTCGCATCGGCCATCCGAGCCCGTTACAAGGTTCAAGGATCTCTGAACGAGAACAAGTCATGGGACCGGTATCTTAGCGGGAATTTAGGCGGGGAGGCGCCGGAAGAGTCCGTGGTTCTCCCTCTGGTCAGCAATAACCGGGTGATCGCCCTGCTTTATGGAGATAACGGCCTTCACGGGAGCCCGATCGGGGATATCGGGGCGCTGGAGATTTTTATCATCCAGGCGGGTTTTGTACTGGACCGGTCTCTGCTGGAGAGCAGGCTCCAGGATATGCAAGGACATTAAAATGATCGTTCTATTCTGCATTCGCCTTTACGGCCGCAAGAGAGCATGGACACTATTAGTGGCCCTATTCGTAAATACAGTGGCATTCGAGTGTCGTAGAACTGTCTCCTCGGCGTTCCGCTCCTTGCGGTGTACCACAGAGGGTACGCCTCAGTCGCGCGCCTTGATGAGACCGCCCTACGACACTCTCTGTACGTCACCATATTTACGAACAGGACCACTGAGGAGGGGAATCCTGTGAAACGATCCATCCTGATTGTAGAAGATTCCGCGACCATGCGGTCCATCATTGCATCCACTCTGGAAGATCTGGGGGACTATGAGATCACGGAGGCCTCAAGCGGTTTTGAGGCGCTGAAGATTTTACCGGGACGATCCTTCGATCTGATCATCACCGACATCAACATGCCGGATATCAACGGCCTCGAGCTGGTCAACTTCGTGAAGAAACACCCGACCTATAAGGATACCCCCTTGATCATTGTCACCACCGAAAAGGCCGAAGAGGACAGAAAGAAGGGGATGTCCCTGGGAGCGGACGACTACATCACCAAACCCTTCTCCCCTGACGCATTACAGAATTCAGTGAAGAAACTGCTGAAGGAGGAATAGGGCTTATACAGGATGGTATCCTGTTTGATATTCCGAAAAACCGGAGACGGTCTGAATGATCTGGAAACGCAGGAGAAGAGATGACTGAAAAGGGACAGGAAAAAGCCGTGACTGAATTTCTTGCCGAGAGTGAGGATATTCTCGAAAGCATCGGGAACAATCTTGTCAAACTCGAAGAAGGCATGAAAAAGTCCAACGTCAACCCCGAAGTCGTGAACAGTATATTCCGGGGCGCGCATTCCCTGAAAGGGTTGTCCGGCATGCTGGGTTTCAGCAAGGTATCCGAACTCAGCCACAACCTGGAGAACCTCCTTGACAGCCTGAGGCTGGGCAAGCTGGAACTGAGCAGCCGTGTCCTGGACGGGCTCTTCTCCAGCCTTGAGGCCCTCAACAACCTGATCACCCGGATCGGAAGCGAAGGCAACGACCAGATGGATATCACTCAGGCCTTATCCACGATCGACAAGATCCTTCACGGAGACCATGAAGAGGAATCCGGCAAGAAAGCGGGCCTGGACGATATCAATCTCTCGTCAGCCATCCTGGAGGTTTTGACCGAGTACGAAGAACACCGCCTGATGGAAAATGTCCGCAAGGGGTCTCGTCTCTTTGAGATCAAGGCCAACTTCGATCTGACCACGTTTGATCAGGACCTGCAGCGGCTCACCAAAGATCTCTCCGAGCAGGGGGAGATCATCACCACGCTTCCCTCAACGGGCACGAGCCCGGAGGCGGGCATCCAGTTCAACATCATCCTGGGCGCCCTATGCGGTGAGAAAGAGATCAAGGAGATCGTCACCAACGAAAACACGACCATAAACGAGATCCAGTATCTCAAGGAAGGCGACATCAAGGATCTCAAGGCCGAACCGGCGCCTCAGATGGAGAAGGCCTCGGAACAGGACAGTTTCATCAACGACATCCGTGGACTCACGAAGACCGTGCGGGTGGATATCAACAAATTGGACAACCTCATGAACCTCGTCGGGGAACTGATTCTCAGCAAGAATATGCTGCAAAGGATTCTGAAGGAGATGAGGCAGCGCCAAGGCTTATCCACTCTGACCGGCGACCTTCAGAAGGCCGTCGATTCACTCGAAAGGAGACTCGCTGAACTGCAGGAGGGGGTCCTGGAGGTCCGCATGATCCCTATCGGCCAGATCTTCAACCGCCTGGCCAGGATGATCCGTAAGCTTTCCAAATCTTCGGACAAGAAGATCAACTTCAAGACATCCGGAGAGGATACGGAACTCGACAAACTGGTCATCGAGGATATCGCCGATCCCCTGATGCATATCATCCGGAACGCCATCGACCACGGCATTGAATCCCCGGACGTGCGAAAACGCCTTAAGAAACCCGCCGAGGGGATGATCAGGCTGACAGCCTATCAGAAGGGAAACCACGTCGTCGTCGAGGTTGAGGACGACGGCGCCGGGATCGACCCGGAGAAGATTTTAAAGAAAGCCGTGGAAAGAGGGCTGGTCCAGGAAGGCGAAACCCCCGGCGAGGAAGAGATTCTGAAGTATATCTTCCTGCCGGGTTTCAGCACGGCTGAAAAGGTGAGCGAGATCTCAGGACGCGGGGTCGGCATGGACGTTGTCAAAAAGAACATCACCAAGCTGGGCGGGATGGTGGATATCCAAACCCAAGTCGGCAAAGGGGCGCTTTTTACCATCACCCTGCCGATCACCCTGGCGATCATTCCGGCCCTGATCATTCGATGCTCGGACCAGATATTTGCCATCCCCCTGAATGCCGTTTCTGAAAACCTGATTGTAGCGAAGAACTCGATTCAGACCGTGGAGAAAAGAGAGGTCATCAAGCTCAGGGACCGGACGCTGTCGCTGCTGCGCCTCCAGGAAATCTTCGGGTTGAGTCCGTTGAATCCGGAAAGCAATCACTCCAATAAAAATAAGACGAAGATCGTGGTGGCGGGCCTTGCAGAAAAGAAGATCGGCATCATCGTCGACGACTTCATCGACAAACATGAAATCGTCATCAAGCCGATCGGCAAAACGCTGAAGAAAATACCCGGGATCGCCGGCGCGACGGAACTCGGCGACAAAAGGGCCGTCCTGGTCCTGGACGTCGGATCTCTCATTGAGGAATCCACTCAAGGGGGGAAATTCTGATGACCGGAGAAAAACAGACCGCATCCATTCTGATTGTGGATGACTCGGAAACCATCCGTACGAAAATCAAGAAGGTCCTCAGTTCCGAAAAAGGCCTCTTCGATTTCATCTATGAAGCCGAGAACGGAATCGACGGCTACAAGAAACTCCTGGAACACAAGATCGATCTGATCCTCTGTGACGTGGTCATGCCGCAGATCGACGGTTTCAAGCTGCTGCTGATGATCAAGGGCCATCCGGAATTGAAGGGCATTCCGATCATTATGCTGACCGCGGAAGAAGAGCAGGAGAAGAAAAACCTCGGCCTGCAACAAGGGGCGAGTGATTACCTGACCAAGCCTTTCGATGACTTTGAGCTTCTTGCGAGGGTGCGCCTCCACCTGAAGCTCAAGCTCCTTCAGGACGAGCTCCTGGAGGCGAACAAGCGCCTGACCACTTTATCCATCACCGATGCCTTAACCCAGATCTATAATCGAAGGCACCTGATGAAGATGATGTTGAATGAAATCAGCCGCGCCAAGCGCTATCGGACGGAACTCTCCTTCCTGCTGATGGACATTGACAACTTCAAGGCGCTGAATGACACCTACGGCCATCAGGCAGGCGACCAGATCCTGATGGACATCTGCATCCGGATCGGCAAAACCATCCGGAGCACGGACATGCTGGCCCGGTACGGCGGTGAGGAGTTCGCCGTGCTTCTCCCCCAGGTCTCGCTGACCGGCGCCGAGAACGTGGCCGAGAAGATCCGCAAGGAAGTGGCGGGGAAACCCTTTCAGATCAACGAAGACAAGATCAACGTCACACTGAGCTGCGGCATATCCTGTTTTCTGGAAAACAAGACCGATACCATTGATACGGTCATCATGGAAGCCGACCGGGCCCTTTACGAGTCCAAGAAGAGCGGCAAGAACAGAGTGACCGTGTCGAAAGACTGCATGGAATCCATCACGGTCCATGAGGATGAGGCTGAAAAATGACGGATCAAACCCCAAAAGAGCAGGAAGCGGCGCCTGCCGCCGGAATGGAAGAGACTGCTGCAGAATCCGTTCATGACCGGATGACGGAAGTCATGGGCTTCAAGCTCGGCGAGGAGGAATACGCCATTGATATCATGAGAATCAAGGAGATCACTCCTTTCTTCGAGCTGACTCCTATTCCGAGGGCGCCTTCGTATATCCTGGGCATCCTCTCGCTGAGGGGGAACATCGTTCCGATCTTCGATATCAAGAAAAAGATGGGCCTCCCGCTGACGGAAATCACGGGAAAGACCCGGATTATCGTATTGAAGAATGACGATGAGCAGGTCGGCGTTCTGGTGGATGCGATCACCAGCGCGGCGCAGATCCCTGAGAAATCCATTGAGCCTCCGCCTCCCATGATCAAGGGTTTGGAGGCGGAATATATCACCGGCATAGGGCAATACAGGGGCCGGATGATGATCATCATGAACATTGATGAGATCATCAAGATGGAGTAGGAACAAGGGGTCCTGTTCATCAACAGAGCCGCTAAGGATTCCATCAATCTGGTCTTGGCCGTCCGAAGGAGGACAAGACCCATTTTATCTCGAAGGACAGCATGAATAAAAAAATGATTTCCATGAAAATACGTCACAAGATTCTGATCTTGAACCTTTCTCTGGTTTTCATCCCCCTCATATTGGCAGGGACCCTGGCCTTCAGGGTCGGCGTCTCCACCCTGAGCCAGGTGACCGGCCGGAGCCTTCAGAAGGACGCAGCGTACGTCATCGATTCCATGGACAGGGACCTCTATGAACGCTCCACGGACCTTCGCTCATGGGCCGGTCCGGCCGTGATGCAGGACGTCCTGAGGGGGGACCCGGACGGGAGGATCGCCTCGTCCCTTTCGGAGATCTCCGAAAAGCATGCCGGGCTCTACCGGGAGCTTTTCTGCGTGAACGCCAAGGGAGTGGTCATCGCTTCAGCAAACAAGTACCGGACCGGGATGGATGTCTCAAAAGAGGCCTGGTTCCAAAAGGGAGTTATGGAGGGGGTCCCTTATATAGGCCCTGTCCATGCCCAGGGCAACGCCCAGGAAAACCTGATCGGCATCGTCCAGCCGATCCATAACGCCTCGGACCGATCCTCGGTTATCGGGGTCCTTGTCTCAACGTTCGGCTGGGAGAGCTTCTCCGGCGCAGTTAGACTCATGAACGAGGGGAAAGAAGGAGAATTGAGAGACGGCTGTCTGACTGTCGTTGATGATAAGGGCGGCGTTCTCTTCCAGTTCGTCTCAGCCGAAGGCGCCGTCCGGAAATTCTTTCCGTCTGACGACCCCTTTCTTCAAAAGGTCATGGCCGGCGGAGCGGGGTTCCTGGTGGAATCCGGCAGGGACGGGAAGACGTATCTCTCCGGATTTGCGCACGCCTCCGGCTACAAGGACGGGAAGGGGCCGGACTGGTCCGTCATCCTCTCCATCCCCCGCGCCACGGCCTTTGCGCCGGTCTACCATCTGGGCAGACAACTCAGTCTGGTGGGCGTTTTCTGTCTGATTCTGATTCCGGCCATCGCCATCCTTTTCTCCAAGGGGATCACCCGTCCGATCACTCACATGGTGGATATCCTCAAGGATATTGCAGGTGGAGAAGGGGACCTCACGAGACATATCGAAGTCCAATCTAATGACGAAATCAAGGAACTTGCCGACTGGATGAATACTTTCATCATCAACATACAGGGGATCGTCCGGGAGATCAAAGAGACCATGAAGAGCGTCTCCGAATCGTCCCGGATGATCTCCCGGAATACGGAAAAATTGAATGCCGGAACCGAGGAGCAGGGGGGATCCCTACAGGAGATCTCCGTCTCCATAACCGCCATGGACCAGATGAACCGGCAGGTCGCCGACAATGCAAAAAATCTGGCGTCACATACGGAGGAGGCCTCATCCTCCATCATAGAGATGAGCGCCTCCATCGACGAGGTCGCGGAAAACGCCAAGCATGCCTCCAGTGCCGTGGAAGAAACCTCCTCTTCGATTTCCGAGATGGTCGGCTCCATCAACGAGATTTCAAACAACATCGTTTCCGTTTCTTCCAACGCGGACCAGACGGCTTCATTCACCGAGGAGATTGATCGTTCCATTCAGGAAGTCGAGAAAAACGCGAAGAACTCCCTGAAGATTTCCGAACAAAGCGTCTCCAAGGCGGAGGGGGGGATGACCGCCGTGACCCAGACCCAGGAGGGAATGGTCAAAATCAAAGAGACCTTTGAAGAGTCCGCCAGGGTGATCAAGCGGCTCGGGGAAAAATCCGTGCAGATCGGCAAGATCCTCAAGGTCATCGACGAGGTGGCCGACCAGACCAATCTTCTGGCCCTGAACGCGGCCATCATCGCGGCGCAGGCCGGAGAACACGGCAAAGGCTTCGCGGTTGTGGCCGATGAAATCAAGGCCCTCGCAGAACGGTCCGCAGCCTCCACCAAGGATATTTCAGCAGTCATCCGAAGCGTCCAAAAAGAGGCTGAGGAGGCTGTCCAGTCCATGGAGGTCAGTTCCGGGAGCATCACCCGTGGAATGAACCTCTCTCTGCAGGCCAAGGAGGCGCTCCTCCAGATGATGGAGAGCGTGGACCATTCCAGGACCATGGTCAATGAGATCGCCCATGCGGCCATCGAGCAGAGCAAGGGGAGCCAGATGGTGAAGAAGGCGGTGGAGAAGATCACCGAATCTCTGCGCCAGATCAACAAAGGAACCCAGGAACAGAAAGTCGGATCCAAACAGATTATTGAAAACACCGAGCGGATCCGTGAAATGATCAATCATGTCAGCCGGGCCATGCAGGAACAGGCCAAGGGAAGCGGCCAGATCGCCAAGGCCATTGAAGAGACCAACTATAAAACTCAGGAGATCTCGAAATTCACCGTGTCTCAGACGGAAAAGACCCAGGAGGTTCTGTCCAACAGCAAAACCATCGAGCAGATCGCTGAACGGAATGCCCAGCAGGTTCAGGAGATGACCCAAGCGATCAGCGACATGGCTGAAAAGGTTGAGCGTCTGCAAAGTGAAATTGACACATTCAAGGTATAAATCAGGAGGGCACCCTTCCATGCCGAAGATGAATGAACGATTGAAAGCATCCGCTCCATTCTTGATCCTCTGCGCTCTCATTTTGTGGCTCGGCTATCAGCAGACGCAGTCATCGAGGGTGATGGAGAAACGCATTCAAACCGTGGAGCAGTATGAAACCCTTGCATCCCAATTCTCTTCCCTTGATAAAACATGGAAAGGCTTGGGCGAGAGGCTTGGCGGCGCCCCGAACCCGTCGTTGATCTCGGACCTGAGAAAAACCCTTCACCAGGCCGCTGCTCTGATTGAAGAATCCCGCAGCAAGGATTTTCTGAACGGCCTCGGCGAGTCCGCTTGGAACAGGTGGAAAGACCGTATTTCGGAAACGGACACGTTCCTTGAGCAGGACATCTCCAAAATCCATTTCGATCAACTCACCGCCGCCTATCAAGGGTTTCTGAATGAAGTCGGGAATATGGAAACAGCGTCCTCGAAGGCTCAGGAGGCGGCCTTATCAGCGCTTATGGCATACCGGCCTCTCTCTCCTATCCTGATTTTCTTCATGACGGCGGCGGCCCTTCTGCTGGTCATCCTGCTGGAGAATTTCTTCGCGGGTGAGATACGGAGGCGCCTCCTGACCCTTCGGGATAACCTGATCCTCCTGAACCAGAACCGCTTCGACCTCGGGAGCACGATTTCCTTGAATGTCAGGGGTTGGATCGGTTCGATCTATCCCTTCCCCAAGATTGCCTATCTCTTCAACTGTTTTCTTGAAAAACACAAGGAAGTCCTCAACAAGATCGAGGCCTCCGCCGACAACTGCGAGAATGCCACCCGCCTGATCCGCAACTGCCACATGGAGATCTATGAAGGGACGCGGGTCCAGGCCAATGCCACGGACGAGACATCCTCCTCGGCCTTCGAGATGAACGCCACCCTGAATGAAATCGGATCCAATGTGCAAAGCCTCACGCGGTCCGCCGAGGAGTCGTCGAGTTCCATCCAGGGGATGGACAGCTCCGTCAATCAGATCTCGGGACAGGTTCAGGAACTTCTGAGCCTGGTGGATAACTCATCATCCTCTATCAACGAGATGGTCGTGTCCATCGGACAGATCCAGGAAAATCTGAACTCACTGAGCACTTCGGTGGATACGTCGACTTCGTCGGTCTCCGAGATCAATGCATCCATCAAGGAAGTGGAACAAATGGCCAAGGAATCGGCGGCCCTATCTCAGAAGAACACCACGGAAACCTCCGAGAAGGGAATTATGGCCGTACAGAAAACGATCGAGGGGATGAGCCGCATCCGGAGCACGGTCGAGGACACGGACCGGATGATCCAATCCCTGAATCAACGGTCCGAAGAGATCGGAGATATCCTGAATGTGATCGACGAGGTGGCCGACCAGACCAATCTTCTGGCATTGAACGCATCCATCATTGCGGCGCAGGCCGGCGAATATGGAAAGGGGTTCTCTGTGGTGGCCGATGAGATCAAGGCCCTGGCCGAAAGGACCGCTTCCTCCATTGAACAGATCGAGAAAGTCATCTCGAGCGTTCAGGAAGAAACCAAGGGCGTTTCCGAGGCCATGCGCCAGAGCGTCAAGCAGGTCAAGGAGGGAGTTTCCCTGTCCGAAGAGACAAAACGGGCCCTGGAGCTGATCCTGGATCAATCCAGGAAGGCAAGCGACATGTCATGTAAGATCGAGAACGCCGCCATCGAGCAGGTGAAATCCGTCGCCTACGTGGACTCCGAGGTTCAGAACATCAACCATATGGTGCACCAGATTACGGCCGCAGTCCATGAACAAAGCAAGGGCGGAGGAATCATCCGGGAGATGGTGGAGAAGCTCAGGGAATTCACTCATGAACTCAGAAAATCCCTGAACGAGGAAACCAAAGGAAGCAAGATCATCAGTGCGGAGATCGAGAACTTCTTCAACAAGATCCAGGAGATCAACAAGGCTATCCAGGAGCACAGGAAAGGGAGCGAACAGATCGGCCGGGCCATTGAAAGGATACGGATTATTACGGAAGAAAACATGAACCTGACCGACGACTTGAATACGGCGATCGGCTCTCTTGCCATTCATAACGAGGAACTGCAGAAAGAGGTGCACAATTTTCATTTCATCTCCGAGGAAAAGCCGATCGTCCTGGGAGTCGTCCCCCTGGAGTCTGAAGTCAAGATGCAGATCAAGTTCACCCCGCTGGCGCGGCGCCTGCAGAAGGAACTGGGAAAGAAGGTCCAGATCCTCGTAGCCAAGGATTTCGAAAGCGCCATCCGGGACCTGGGCACCGGAAAAACCGACATCGCCTATATGACGCCTTCCACCTATTTGGAAGCCAAAAAACTCTACGGAAGCCGGGTCATCCTCAAGGCCGTACGGAACCACAGTCCGTTCTACCGTTCCGTGATTGCCGTCAGGGAGGTCTCTCATATCCGGTCGGTTTCTGAAATCAAAGGGAAGAAATTCGGGTTCGGCGACAAAAAATCCACGTCCAGCTATCTCGTGCCGAAGGCCATGCTGCTCAAAGAAAATATTCCCCTTTCGGAATTGAGGGAATACACATTTCTCGGCCGCCATGATGCAGTGGCCTGGGCGATTGTCAACGGGGACGTAGATGCCGGCGGTCTGCTGGAGCCCATGGCCAACAAGTTCGTCTCCAAAGGTCTGAAGATACTGAAAGTCTCCGACGACATCCCGGAGTTCAATTTCTGCGTCAGGCAGGACCTTGATCCGGAAACAGCGGAGGCGCTTACCCAGGCCCTGCTCCATCTGGACGAGGAGAAGACCGAGGATCGGAATATTATTAAAGCCGTCGAATACGAGTATAACTGCTTTATCCCTGCCGAGGACAAAGACTATGCGGGCATCGAAGAGATGATGGCCCTTTCGGAGAGAGAAACGGCCTGACCGTCCGGCTTTTGACATGGAGTTTTTCATGATTATACAATGTGAGCAATGCGGGGCCCGCTACAAGATCGATCCGTCCAAGTTCACCAAACGGGAGATCCGTCTGCGCTGCTCCCGCTGCAAGCATGTCTTTACCATTGCATCGGAAAGGCCGAGGATCCTGGTCGGGAAGGAAGACGCGGACTTCTGCTCATCCATCAGGGATCTCTTTGAGATGGAACCTTTTGATCTCATCTTTGCGAAAGACGGTGAAGAGGCGCTTGAAAAGATCCGCCGGCTTCATCCCTCCCTGGTCATCCTGGATGTGGCGCTGCCGAAGATATTCGGTTTTGAGCTGGCGGAGATCCTGAAGTCGGACCCCCTGACGCAGGACATCCGCATCATCCTTTTAACGGCCGTCTACGACAAGGCCCGCTACAAGAGATTACCCGAATCCCTGTACGGCGCCGACGACTACATCGAAGCCCATCATATCCAGGATAAACTTCTCTACAAGGTGCGAAACCTTCTGCCCGGCCGGTTCCGAGAGGAGGCGGCCAGGGTGGAACCCGTCCGGAAGTCAGGGGTTGAAGAACGGACATTCGAGGAGACCTTGCCTGAAGAGGTCAGGAACAAGAGCAAGCGGCTGGCCAGGATCATCATCTCCGATATCGCACTTTACAACCAGAAGAAGGTGGAAGAGGGGATCAGAAACGGCGATCTTGAAAAGAGACTGGCCCCGGAACTGCAGGAGGGCGCGGAGATGATGAAGCAGCGGTTTACGGAGTTCCAGCCGGATTACTGCAGAAGGCTGCTTCAGAATGAAATTGAAGCCCTGATGAATAAAAACAGGACCGTGCATGGGATTTCGTAATTTGACCAGTTTGAACCCTTTGAACGGCTTGAGCGATTTATCTCTACTATGGAGGAAACCCGTGTCTGATCAATTAGAAGCGCTTTTAAAAGAGATCGAATCAGGGGATCCGGAGGTCCGGAGGGGAGCGGCGGAGAAAATGGGCCGGCTTCAGGACAGGCGTGTCATTATTCCTCTGACCCGGCTGCTGGGGGACGGGAACTGGAGGATCAGAAAGGCGTCCATCCAGTCCCTGTTACAGATGCCCGATATCGAGGAGGTGATCTCGAATCTGATCCTCGCCCTGCGCTCCGAGGACAATGCCGGGATGAGAAACTCGGCCGCGGAGGCCTTGATCCGTATCGGATCTGCGGCAGTTCCTTCTCTTTGCCATGCGGTGAAGGACCCGGATCACGATATCCGGAAGTTTGCCATCGATATTTTGGGGGATATCCGGGATCCCAGAAGCGTGGAGCCCATCATCGAGGCCCTCAAGGACACCAGCGAGAACGTCCGTGCGTCCGCCGCGGAAAACCTCGGCAAGATCGGAGACGCGAAGGCTCTGGACCCGCTCCTCGATGTCCTCTCCGGAGACGATTTCCTGCTCAAGTTCTCCGCCATCGAGGCCATAGGGAAACTGGGGGATGACCGGGCCGTCTCCCGCCTCTTGGCCTTCATCCCTGACCGGGCGCTCAGAAAACCGGTCGTGGAGGCGTTAGGGAGGCTCGGCAATCCGGAGGCGCTCCCCGCCATCGTCCCGTTTATTCAGGACAAAAAACGGATCGTGCGTAATGCGGCCGTGGTCGGGGTGGCCGAGATCATGAAACGCTCTCCCGAAGGGACGGAAACGCTTCAAAAATTCAGGGAATCCGTAGGCGGTGAAGGCGTGGACGGCCTCATCGAGGCGATACAGGAGGATGATCCTTCCATACGGTTGGCGGCAATCCGGATGATCGGGCTTCTCGGGGATCCCAAGTGCGTCCATTATCTGATCGATATCCTGGGTGATCTCGATTTCCACGAGGTCACGATCGAGGCCCTTCAGCATATCGGGGCCTCGGCTGAACAGGAACTGATTCAGGCGCTGGACCACCCGGACGAATTAATCAGAAAAGGGGCGGCGCATGTCATCGGCCGGATCGGAAACGTCAAGACCGTGCGCAGACTGATCCCCATGCTCAAGGACAAGAACGGTCACGTCAGGCAGTCGGCTGCCATGGCGCTCGGGATGTTGAAGGATCCGATCACTGTAGAACAGATCATTCCCCTGCTCAACGATCCTTATCCCGACGTCCAGAATGCGGCCGTCATGGCCTTGCATGAAATCGGAGATCGGTCATGCATCCCGAGGCTGATCTCACTCCTTTCGGACCCGAGCGTCCTATACCGCAAGAACGCCGCCATCCTGCTCGGCGATCTGTGCGTTAAGGAGGCTGTGGATCCTCTGGTCTTTGCCCTGAAGGACGAAGACCCCGATGTGAGAAAAGCGGCGGCTACGGCCCTCGGCCGAATCGGGGGCGGCCGGGCTCAGGAAGGGATGATCCATGCCCTTTCCGACGAAGAGCCGGACGTCCGTCTTTCAGCAGCCATGGCCCTGGGTCATTTCCAAACCGACGAGGCCGTCCGGGTCCTGACCTCGATCCTTCAGGACGAAAACATCTGGATCCGGTGTGCCGCCGTGAAGGGACTCGGGAAGATCGGAAACGACAAGGCCCTGGACGCCCTGATCCCCATGCTAAAAGAAAATATTCCTCCGGTAGAGATCGCGATCATCGAGGTTTTAGCCGGGAAAAAGGACCGGCGTGTATTCCCGGTCCTGCTCAAGAAACTGGAACACACGGACAAGGAAATCCGAAGGGCGGCCATCCTGGCCCTCGGAAAGAACGGGAACCCTGCCGCTTTCGAATCCCTGCTTTACCTGCTCGATTCCTCCGACTGGAGTGAACGGAACGCAACGGTGGAGGCCATGGGCCTTCTGGGAGATCCTCGGGCCTTGCTCTATCTTAAAGATATCATCAAGAACGATCCGGATCCGCTGATACGGAAGACCGCCGAGATCGCCGTGCAGAAGCTGACGAGGAATTAGATGTTCGATCAGACCTATTCCATGAGCGACTCCACCTATCGGTTGATGAGAGAGCTCATTTACAAGTTTTGCGGCCTTACATTCGACGACAACTCAAAATACTTTTTTGAGAAGCGCCTGTCCAACCGTGTCTCCATGCACCAGCTCAGGGATTTCCAGGATTATTACTATTTCCTCATGTACGATAAGAACCGATCCGATGAACTCAGCTCCATCATAGATATCCTGACGATCAATGAGACCTACTTCTTCAGAGAGGAACAACAGCTCAAGGCGTTCTCTGAAGAGATCCTCCAGGAACTCAAGGAGAAGAAGATGAAGCAGGGGGACCGGTCTCTCAGGATCTGGAGCGCAGGATGTTCAACCGGCGAGGAGCCCCATACCATCGCCATGCTCATTCTCGAATCTCAACTCTTCAGCGGATGGGACGTCGAAATCTTCGCAAGCGACATCAGCCACCGCGTCCTGCAGGTTGCGAGGAAAGGAGAATACGGCAAGTCTTCTTTCAGGACCACCAAGGAAGAATACATCAGGAGATACTTTATGGATGCCAATGATAAAAAGAGGATCATCGACCCGGTAAGAAAACTGGTCAATTTCGGATACCTGAACCTTTTCGACAGCACCAAGATATTTCTGCTCGGGAAGATGGATGTCATCTTCTGCAGGAACGTCATCATCTATTTCGATCAGGAAGCCAAAAAGAACGTCATATCGCATTTTGAGAGACAACTGAACGGAGGAGGCTACCTCCTCGTCGGTCATTCGGAATCCCTGATCAACCTGTCCACGGCGTTCCGTCTCAAACACCTGAAAAACGACATGGTGTACCAGAAGCCGTGAGTGGGTGAAAAAATCAGGGGTCAAGGGTTCAAGGATTCCAGGGGTCAAGTGAAGTGCTAAAAAAATAAGGGGCCGGGGGTTCTAGGGTTTAAGGGTTTTTCTCTGGAGATTTTGCTTGTGTTTCAGTATTTCACTTGAATCCTTGACCCCTGGACCCCTGGGACCCCAAGATACTTCAGTGTAGCAGCCGTCGCAGACGGTCCCGGCCCGTCAAGAATAGATTCAAGGAGATGCCGGGATCTAACGACAAAAATGGAGAAAAGCGGTACACGCGAAGCGTAACCTTTTTCACCCGATAGATGGGAGAAGAACCGGATATTAGAAGGAAAGACCAAGAGATGCCGGAGAAAATGTCCTTGAAACATATTCGGGCCCTGGTGGTGGATGATTCCGCTTATTCGATGCGCCTCATCTCGAACGCCCTGAACTCTTTGCCGGATTCAGAGGTGGTGGGCACCGCCTACAATGGGCAGGAAGCCATTACCATGGCTATCCGTCTTAAGCCGAATTTTATTACACTCGATCTTGAGATGCCGGAGATGGACGGGTTCACGTTCCTTCGCTGGCTCATGCACAACCAGCCCACGCCCGTCATGATCATCAGCTCTGCAGGCGCCGAGGAGAATATTCTGAAGGCCCTGGATCTCGGCGCTGTTGACTTTATTGTAAAACCGACCCGGAAGATCAGCCCGGAGCTCTCCTTCATCCAGGAGACGCTCATCGAGAAACTTACGGCGCTTCGAAGCCTTAAGATAGACAAAATCACGGACCGGCTGGATTCCCGCCGGGTTCAACGGGTGAAGGAGGCGCCGGTTCTTGCTTCGGCTTCAAAATCTCAAATCGACCTGGTGGCGATCGGCGCATCCACGGGCGGCCCTCCCGCCCTGCAGACGATTCTGACGCGGCTGCCGGCAAACTTTCCTTCAGCCGTTGCCGTGGTCCAGCACATGCCTCCAAGCTTTACCCACTTCTTTGCCGAGCGCCTGCACGAATCGTGCGCACTGGACGTCAAAGAAGCCGAAGAGGGGGATGAAGTCCGCCCGGGCCTTGTTCTGATCGCGCCGGGCGGGATGAACATGACCCTCAAAAAGTATAACGGCATCGTCCGCGTCACCCTCGGCCCGCAGAGAGAACAGGATAAGTTCGTCCCCTCGGTCAATGCCATGATGGAATCCTCCTCCGCCATTTATGGAAGCCGGACATTGGGGGTCCTTCTGACCGGTATGGGGGATGACGGGAAACTCGGCATGAAGGCCATCAAGCAAATGAACGGGGAAACCATAGCCGAGTCCGAGGAGACGGCCATCGTCTTCGGGATGCCGGCTGAAGCGATCAAAGAAGGGGTCGTTGACCATATTCTCGGCCTGGGAGACATCACGGACAAGATTTTATCCATCTGCAGCGGGGACAACCTATAACTGTTTAATTTTCTTGATTATTATGGACTTTTGGGATAGCATAGACCTATACGATCCTATAACACAATCGCATCCGATACAGGTTCCCCTTCTCCCGGTTCAAAGGGGGCATGGAGATAAAGACCCAATGCAAGGAGTTATGATTTTATGACGGAGAAAAAAATCCCAGGAGAATGGCCCCGGCATAAGGGAGAAGAGTTTCTTCAGGTCTTTTATAAAGGAGCCGAATTCACCAAAGAGCTGATGGATGAGAATGAGAAGCTCCGTTACAGAATCATGCAGATGCAAGAACAAATCCAGACCGGCGGCGAGGATGCAAATCTGCATGACCGCCTGGCGAAAATGGAACAGGAGATCAAAGCCCTTGCAGATGACAAGGAGCGCCTGCTGAAAAGACACGAAGAGGTCGAAAAAGAGAACAAGGATTTCGCGGACCGGTATATCGTGGTGCAGGAAGAAAACAACAACCTGGCCAATCTCTATATCGCAAGCCATCAGCTTCATTCAACCCTGGACTATAAAGAAGTGCTCCGGATCGTCCTGGAGATCGTCATCAACCTGGTCGGCGCCGAGACCTTCTGTCTCATGCTTCTGGACGAGAAACACAACGAGATGGCTACCGTGGCCGCGGAGGGGATCGAGGTCCATCAGGTCAAGAACATCAAGATCGGTCAAGGGATCATCGGTGAAGTGGCCAAGAACGGCGAAAGTTATTTTTCAGAAAGCATGATCAAGCGCGGGGAAATTGATCTGGAAAAACCGGTTGCCTGCGTGCCGTTGAAAATCAAAGAGAGCGTCATCGGCCTGCTGGTCATTTACAGTCTCCTGGTTCAGAAGGAGCAGTTCAAGAACATCGACTACGAACTCTTCAATCTTCTGGCGAGCCATGCGGCCACCGCCATTTACAGCGCAAAACTTTATTCGCAATCGGAACGCAAACTTTCGACGATTCAGGGTTTTCTGGACCTTCTGACCGAAACACCTGAGCGGAAACCTGAGTAGACCTGTCTGCCGCGACAGGCAGGGATGAGGACCCCTTTATCATGAAGGAGCAGAGGGCATGGCAAAGCACAACATTCTGATCGTTGAGGACTCGCCCACCATGAGGCAGCTGATCATCTTCTCCCTCAAAAGGCTCTCTGATTGCAGCCTGGTGGAGGCAACGGACGGCGTCGACGGATGGAAGAAACTCTCCGGTCAGAACTTCGATCTGATCCTGACCGATATCAACATGCCGGTTATGGACGGGCTGAAGCTCGTCAGTTTGATACGAAACGATGAAAAGAAGCGGAGCATCCCGATCATCATCATCACCACCGAAGGCGCTGAAGAAGACAAGAAAAGAGGTCTCGCCCTGGGCGCAAACGATTACATCGCAAAACCGATCCAGTCCCATACCCTTCTGGACGTGGTCAAGAAGTACATCCACTGATGCTTTATCTTTTATTTTCATACATGTCAATTTACTCAGATATGGAAAAGATTTTCTCTTTTTAGGAAAAACTTTTCTCTTATTCTCAAATTATAATATTTTTATATTCTTGCCAACCTACAGAATAATTTAGGAAAATTCTTTTAAACACAAGATGTTAGTTAATTTAACCCCCAAAAACTTTAAAAACTTTTTTTATGTCATATATTTTGCATACTTTATT
>Ga0210058_1000888_pt1 | contig 27697 bp, 29 predicted proteins | sample CryGeymeta201511_FD_183979 | JGI IMG/M metagenome (GOLD analysis project Ga0210058, IMG submission 183979) | Groundwater microbial communities from Crystal Geyser aquifers in Utah, USA - Crystal Geyser metaG 2015-11 (SPAdes) (version 2) | ecosystem: Environmental > Aquatic > Deep subsurface >...
TTTGCTTTCAACATTGCTATATTCTGAACAATGTAGCAATGCAACTATTTAACGATGTACTTTTGTTGTCTATAGTCCGTTGACAAATAAATATAAATCGTTTAGGTTGATGAAATGAGGCGGATTATTGGTTTAATAATTCTACTTATTATATTAGTCACTTATTCCAAACGTTTGGTTTTAGCTGAGTTGGTGATTAATGAAATTTATCCAGCCCCGCCACCAAGCGATGGAATAGAATGGGTGGAAATCTATAATAATGAAAATAACTCGGTCAATATCCAAAATTTTTATCTGACAGACTCATCCGGAAAAAAAATATTAATAACAAATGAAACTCTTGGACCTTATTCATTCACAATTGCTTCAACACCATCGGGCGTATTAAACAACAGTAACCAAACAGGAAAGAATTATGCCGATATTGTTTATCTATACAACACTGACGATCAGTCAATTAATATTGCGACCTATTCGGGAAGTTTTGATGAAAATAAAACCTTTGCTAAATGTCCTGACGGTACTGGTAGTTGGTTTACTTTGAACGCAACAAGCAAACAAAGTAGCAATAATTCTGCTTGCGCGATTTTAACACCAAGTCCAACTCCAACAACATTACCAACAGCCACACCTACTCCAACGCTAATTCCTACACCAACAGTAACAATCAATTTATCCCCTACACCAACTCCAATACCAACAAAAACTCTTCCCATACCAACTCCAACACTGGTTATTAATAAAATTTATTTGTCAGAAATTATGGCAAATCCCAATACCGGGGAAAACGAATGGGTTGAGCTTTACAACGATAACGATTATTTTGTGACTCTTGACAATTGGATGATTGACGATCAAACTGGCGGTGGAGCAACGCCATTTTATTTTTCATTAACCATTCCTGCTTTTAGTTATAACTCAGTAAATCTATCTAAAACCATGTTCAACAACGATGAAGATCAGGTGAATTTATATAATTCTAATAATATTCTTCAAGATAGTTTTGAATATCAAAAGAGCAAAAAAAATATTACACTTGGCCGAACCAATTGGGAAGATGATGATTTTTGTGAACAAAACCCAAGTAAAAATTTACCAAATAATAGTTGTCTTATTAATACTAGTACCCAAAACCCAACACCAATATTAACTTTAGTTCCGACGATGAAAATTATCAAAAAAATAACAAATATTGTTATATCCCCAAAACCACAAACTTCTTATTCGATCCAAAATAAAAATGTTTCTAGTTCTTATTTTCCAAACCAAACCTTTCCCCTCTCAATAAACGATAAAACGAATTATGAATCAAATGTTTTGGGATTAACCAGTGATTTTTCAACACAAATAAGACATCTTTCAATAATTAATTATCTAAGTTTTCTATCTATGTCATATTCTTTTTTGACTATTGGAGGAATTCTCGCTAAAATAAAAAGATGGTCTTAAAAAGAATTTTTTCGCATTATTTGCCTGTCTGTTCGTGGATGATTTTAATCTTTTATTTTTCTTCACAACAAAAAATTAGTGTTAGCCCCACCTTTATTCTCAATTTTATTTTATTTAAATCACTTCACGTAATCGAATATGCAATATTATTTGCATTATGGTGTTGGGCAATTGCAAATAAAAAAAATTTTTTTACTCAAGAAACTTATCTTTGGGCGGGAATTACAACATTAATGTATGCAGTTTTTGATGAAATTCATCAAACCTTTATCCCAACTCGAGAAGGAACAATGCGGGATGTGGCAATTGATGGAATTGGAATTATTATAATGTATATGTTTATCAATCAAAAAAATATTAAACAAATGATAAAAAAAATATGGCAATAAAAGATCGTATCGCTCATTTTTTTGTTCCTAAAGAATCAAATAATTACCGCGCTAAGTCAATTAGCCTTGATTTTTTAGGAGTCTATTTATTAATTGCTTTTTGTCTTACATTTGTAGTTAAAAATGGTTCTGTCCAGTTTAATCATGTTTTAGGTTTGGCAACTGATATTTCAATTCAAAAATTAATTCAACTTACAAATAATCAAAGACAGAAATATAATTTATCTAGCTTAAATTATAATGATAAATTAAGTCAGGCTGCACAAAAAAAAGCAGAGGACATGTTTGCAAAAAACTATTGGGCACATTATGGACCTAATGGAATCGCACCATGGAATTTTATTATGGACTCTGGTTATCAGTATGAATATGCCGGAGAAAACCTTGCGAAAAATTTCCTTTTTTCCCAAGGGGTGGTTGATGCATGGATGGATTCCCCAACGCATCGTGCTAATGTCCTTAGAAAAGAATATTCTGATGTAGGATTTGCTGTGGTGAACGGGGTTTTGAATGGTGAAGAAACAACTTTGGTTGTGCAGATGTTTGGAAAACCGATGGCGAACTCATCTTTATTACCTATCAAAACTGCACAAGCTGCTAATCCGGTTTTACACCAAATTCCTCAAACCAATTTAAAAACGCAATCTATTGTAAACAATAATGTCATGACTCCACAACTTAGCTCAACTCAGTTGAAGGTTGATTTTAGCCTGATATTTTTTGGTTTACTAATAGTTCTTTTTGGGCTTGATCTTTATTTTGCCAGCCGAATGCATGTAATTAGAGTTTCCGGAAAAAGTTTAGCACATTTATTTTTTCTTGGCGCTTTTATTTTTGGAATTATGTTATTTATTTCACACGGTAATATACCTGACTATGCAGCTTTTATTAAACCACATTAAATCCGAAGTTCGTTTGCATTTATTTGACTATTTAGTTTTGATAATCGCAAGTGGACTATTCCTAGTACTATTGCAAATAGTCGTCTATTCTCGTTTTTATGTATTCCTGATTACTTTAGGATATTCGATTTTCTATATTATTTGGGGAACATATCACCATACTCGCAAATGCGATTTGCATCTCAAAAATGTGTTAGAATATATTATTATTGGATTTATTGTTATATTATTTTCTGTAATTATATTTTACTGATATGAAAGGTGTAATTTTAGCTGGTGGATTAGGGACACGTCTTTATCCACTTACATACGCAACAAATAAACATTTACTTCCTGTGTATAACAAACCAATGATCTATTACCCAGTTCAAACTCTTGTTAATGCTGGAATTAAAGAAATTTTAATAGTGGTTTCTGGTCCTCATTCTGGTCATTTTATTAATGTTTTAAAAAACGGAAAAGAACTTGGAATTAAACACTTAGAATATGCTTATCAAGAAAAAGCAAATGGTGGCATTGCAGACGCACTGGCACTTGCTAAAGATTTTGCTGATAAACAACCAATCACTGTGATTCTTGGAGATAACACAACCGATGCGGATATAAGTGACGGAGTAAACAAATTTAAAGATGGAGCTCTTGTTTTTTTAAAAAAAGTTGTTGATCCATATCGTTTTGGAGTAGCACGTTTTGACCCTATAAACGAAGGAAAAATTGTGGAAATTATCGAGAAACCAAAAAACCCTCCATCTGACTTTGCAGTTACTGGTCTTTATATTTATGATCAGCAAGTGTTTGAATTTATTCGAGGTTGTGATCCAAATTATATTGGACGAGGTGAATTAGAAATTACACAAGTTAATAACTTTTATATTAATAAACAAATGCTTCGTTGGGCAAAATTAAATGGTCATTGGCTTGACGCAGGAACATTTGATACTCTATTAGCAGCCAATCAATATTGGGCAAAAAAATTAATTAATATTAAAAAAATATAATAAATCTTATGGACTCAACACAATTATTACTAACAATAATTTTAACAGTTTCAACAATTCTTGCAATAATTATTGGAATACAACTTATCTTTGTTTTAAAAGAATTAAGAAAAGCATTATTAAACGTTAACAAAGTTGTTAGTGGATTAGAATCGGTTAGCGTTGGAATTGAAAATGAATTTTCCGAAGTATTAGGATTTGTAAAAGGTTTACGGAATATATTTAAGATAATTGATAATTTGAATCGTAAAAAAAATGAAAAATAAACAAGTAACACATATAAACCACGGAAATTTTTGGACTGGCTTTAGTCTTGGAAGTATTCTGGCATTGATCGCTCTTTATGCCTTTGGAACAAAAAAAGGACGTAATTATTTACAAAAAATTATTAGTGTGGCAGAAAATTGGGAAGATCATTTAGAGATATTAGTGAAAGAAGTTGAGGATGTTGTTAAAAATCGGAAACAAGAGAATAAAGGGGAAAATTCAGATTTCGTTGGACAACTTTTAGACAAAATTAAATCTAAAAGTAATTAATAAAATAACTTTACTTGACAAAAATCAATCGGCGTGATATATTTGTTAAGTTTTTTTACTCCCTATTAAATGGGAGTTTTATTGTTATCTAATATATTGTGCTTCTATTCCGATGACAACCTCAAATAAAACCCAATCACCCAAAGAAATCCTACTTGGAACAGAGGAATCGGAAATTAAAAAAATTAATTTAATAGAAGTTCAAAAAGATTCTTGGAACAGATTTTTAACGAGAGACCTTAAAGAAACACTACAAGACTTCTTTCCAATTGATGACTATAGCGGTAAAAAATTTACTCTTTATTTTGAAAATTTAACAATAGGAGAACCTCATTTTCCGTTGCCACTTTGTCAACAAAAAAAACTCACATATGAAACGCCTGTATATGCAAGATTAAATTTAGTCAATAAGAAAACAGGTACACAAAAAAAACAAGATGTCTATGTTTTTAATTTACCTAAAATGACTAATAAAGGAACGTTTATTGTTAATGGAATTGAACGCGCAATAATTAGTCAGATAGCTCGATCTCCAGGTGTATATTTTACCGCTCAAATTGATAAAAGTACTGGTCAAACATTATATAATGCAGAAATTCGCCCTTATATTGGTGCGTGGCTTGATTTAACAATCAACAAAAATGGTCTTCTGGAAATGAAGATAAATAAAAAAAGAAAATTTTTAGCGTCCGTGTTATTAAAGGTATTTAAGGGTCAATCAAATAATCAATTATTGGAGGAGTTTGCTGATATAGATAAGGATTTATTGGAAAAATATATTATTCCAACTTTTAAAAAGGATCGTTCAAAAAATGAAGATGAAGCAGTTCTTGAATTTTATAGAAAAGTTAAACCAGGTGAACCTTTAGTACTTGAAAACGCATATGAAACCCTCAATTCACTACTTTTCAACCCGAGAAAATATACGATGATGGCTGTAGGGCGTTATAAAATTAATAAAAAACTTGATTTAAATCTCGAAATTAAAAAAGAAAATCTTGTATTAACGAAGCAAGATATTATATCAACAATTAAGTATTTGGTTAATTTGACAAAAGGCCGTGGTGAATTTGACAATATTGATCATTTAGGCAACCGTCGACTTAGAACCGTAGGAGAATTAATTAGCATGTATGGAATTAGAATCGGGATGCTTAGAACTGAAAAAGAAATAAAAGAGCGAATGAGTTTAGTCGCGAACGATATTAATCCTACGCCAGCACAGATTGTTAACTCAAAGCCAGTGATTATGGCGATAAATTCTTTTTATCGCACAAGTCAACTTTCAACAATCGTTGATCAAACAAATCCGCTTTCTGAATTAGACAATATGCGTCGAGTCACTGTAGGTGGACCAGGAGGTATTGAAAAAGAGCGCGCATCATTTTCAATTAGAGATATTTCCTCTTCTCAATACGGTCGCATCTGCCCAATTAGATCTCCAGAAGGACCTAATATTGGAGTTGTAATATATTTAGCACTATATAGTCGAGTAAATAAATACGGATTATTAGAAACTCCATATAAAAAAGTGCTCAAAGAAAAGATTAATGGAAAGATACGGATAAAAATTACTGATGAAATTGTTTATCTACAAGCTGATGATGAAGAGAAGTTTTATATTACATCGTCTTCAAACTTAGAAATAGACAATAAGGGATACTTAATAGCCGACTCTTTAGTAGCCCGTCATGAAGGAGAAATAATTGAAATTAACACAGAAAAAATTAATTATATCGATATTTCTCCTCGACAAGTTCTTGGTGCGTCAGCAACGTTAATTCCTTTTCTTCAAAATGACGACGCTTCCCGTGCTTTAATGGGAACTCACATGCAATGTCAAGCTGTTCCTTTGGTTAAACCTCAAGCACCGTTAGTTGGAACAAATATGGAAAAAACAATATCAAAGGCTTTAAACAGGACAATTATAGCGCCTGAAGATGGAATAATATCTTTTATAGATGCAAATAAAGTAATTTTAAACGGTAAAAGTGGAAAAAAATATAATTTTGAATTAGAACGTTTTCGAAAAACGAATAAAGATTTATGCTTTGATCAACATCCAAAAGTTTCTCCAGAACAAAAAGTTAAGAAAAATGACCTTTTAGTTGACGGACCAGCAACAGATAATGGAAAACTCGCTCTCGGAAAAAACTTAGTAATTGCATACACCTCACTTGATGGTTTAGGATACGAAGATGGTTTTGTTATTTCTGAACGCCTAATTAAAGATGATGTTTTCACATCAATTAGTAGCGAAGAATTTATTGCAGATCTCGTCGACACTAAGTTAGGACCAGAAGAGCTAACTAGAGATATTCCAAATGTCAGAGAAGAAATATTACAAAATTTAGATAAAGAGGGTTTAGTAGTTTTAGGAACAGCTGTTAAGGGTGGCGATGTACTAATTGGTAAAGTTGCGCCAAAGGGTGAAAAAGAATTAACCGCAGAAGAAAGATTACTTCGAGCAATTTTTGGTGAAAAAGCCAAAGATGTAAAAGATACTTCTTTACGCATTCCTTACGGAAAAAGAGGAGTAGTGGTTAATATCGAGACTATTGATAGTAAAAAAGACCCAAATGAATTAGAACCAAGTATTATTAAACGTATTTTAGTTAATACTTCTCAAATCCGAAAAATTGCTATCGGAGACAAACTTGCAGGTCGTCATGGTAATAAAGGTGTCATATCAAAAATACTACCAGAATACGACATGCCATATTTATCAGACGGTACACCAGTTGACGTTATTTTATCTCCGCTTTCAGTCTTATCTAGAATGAACTTAGGACAATTTTTCGAAGCATTATTGGGTATAATAGCATATAAAAATAATTTAAATATAAACGCTCCGGTTTTTGAAAAAATAAAGGAAGATTTTATTATTAATGAACTAAAAAAGCTTCATTGGCCACTTGATGGAAAAGTAACTTTATATGACGGAAAGTCAAGTCAACCATTTGATAGAAAAATTCTCGTTGGAAATGGATATATTATGAAATTGATTCACATGGTTGAGGATAAGTTTCATACCCGTTCCGTTGGCCCTTATTCATTAGTGACACAACAACCGCTCGGAGGAAAATCGCAAATGGGCGGACAAAGATTTGGAGAAATGGAAGTATGGGCATTAGAATCACACCGCGTTCCAACTGTTTTACAAGAAATGCTCACTATTAAAAGTGATGATGTTCGCGGAAGAACGAAAGCCTTTGAATCAATTATTAAAGGTTTAGAGATTCCTCAATCAAACGTACCAGAATCATTCCATGTTTTACTAAAAGAGTTAAACGCATTAGGATTATCAATTGATTATATTAAATAACAATTATGGAGGAAAACATTACGGTTGATTTTAGTGGTTTAAAAATACGTTTAGCCGCACCTGAAGATATTGTTAGATGGTCAAGGGGTGAGGTTACCAAACCAGAAACCATTAACTATCGCACATTTCGTGCTGAAAAAGACGGTTTATTTGATGAAAGAATATTCGGACCAACAAAAGATTACGAATGCTATTGCGGAAAATATAAACGTATGCGGTACAAAGGGATTACTTGTGATCGTTGCGGAGTTGAAGTAACCACATCAGCTGTTCGCCGCGAACGCATGGGTCATATTAAACTTGCTACTCCAATTGCACATATATGGTATTTTAAAGGAATCTCTGCTCCTTTAAGTATAATTGTTGATATTCCACCACAAACACTTGAAAGAATTATTTATTATGCATTATATCTTGTCAAAGAAGTTAATAAAGAAAAACAAAAAGTAGCAATGGCAATGCTTGAGAAAAACCGTGATGAAGTACTTAAAGAAATCGATGAAGAATTTGAAAAAAGCAAAGATATATTACGTATTGATTTTATCAAACAAAAAGAAGTTTTAAGAAAAAACATTAATAACCAAGAACAACGAGAATTAACGCTTCAAGAAATTAATATTAAAGAAAAAGGGAAAATCCGCACAATTTCTGAACAAGCAGTAGAAAAAAGAAGTTATAATAATTCTTTTTACGATCGCTTAATTAAGATTGTTAAAAATATTAAAGCAAACGATACTCTCGAAGAGGAAGACTATCTTTTTTTCCGTGAAAAAGAAATAGAAGAATTTGTTAAGGTCGGAATGGGATCAGAAGTAATTTATGAAACGCTGAATCAAATCAAACTCGAAGAATACTATCAGTCTACACTTAAAGAACTGGAAAAAGTTAAAGGAGATCGTCGTAATAAATTACTCAAAAAATTAAGGATTATTGAAGCATTATTAAAAAGTAAAATTTCCCCTTCATGGATGATATTAACGGTCTTACCAGTTATTCCGCCAGATCTAAGACCTGTAGTACAGCTACCAGGTGGAAAATTTGCAACTTCAGATTTAAATGATTTTTATCGACGTGTCATTAATCGCAACAACCGTTTAAAGCAATTAATTGATCTTGGAGCTCCTGAAATCATTCTCCGTAATGAAAAAAGAATGCTCCAAGAAGCGGTTGATTCATTGCTTGATTTACAAAAATCAAGAGGCAAAGCTCGCAATCACACAGGACTTGTTAAAGTATTAAAATCACTTTCTGATATTTTACGCGGCAAACAAGGTCGATTCCGTCAAAACCTACTTGGTAAACGGGTTGACTATTCTGGACGTTCCACTATCATTGTCGGTCCGGAATTAAAGATTAATCAGTGCGGACTTCCAAAAGAAATGGCATTAGAACTATTTAAACCATATTTATTACATGAAATAATAGTCCGTGGATTAGCACCAAATATAAAAAGTGCAAAAAATTTTCTTGAACTACGTGAACCAGTCGTCTATGACATTCTCGAAGAAATTACTAAAAATCACCCGGTATTATTAAATCGCGCCCCAACTCTTCATAAATTATCAATTTTAGGTTTTTATCCAGTATTGACAGATGCATACGCAATCAAACTTCATCCAACTGTTTGTTCAGGATATAATGCAGACTTTGATGGTGACGCAATGGGTGTTTTTCTTCCACTCTCAGAGACAAGTATAAACGAAGTAAAAAATCGCATGATGCCATATCACAATCTTTTAAAGCCATCAGACGGCACGCCAATTATTCTCCCGAACAAAGAAATGGCTCTCGGAATTTATTACATCACTACAATCGATGCAACATTCAATTCCCTAAAAAATGAACAACTAAAATATTTTTCAAGCTCAGATGAAGCAATAAATATTTATAACCTAAATTCAATACAATTAAGACAACCAATTCTTGTAAAAGTTGGAGAAAAATATATTCGTACCAGTGTTGGTCGTTTAATCTTTAATCAAAATTTACCTGAATCACTTCGTTTTATAAACAATGATGTTAAAGCATCAGATGTTAAAGACATTATTATCTCTGCAATTAAATTATATAAAACCAAGGAAGAAGTTGGAGAATTAATTGATCGATTAAAAGAAGTTGGTTTTTGGGGCGCAACCAGAGCTGGAGGTCTGTCTTTATCGATATTTGACTGTGTAATTCTACCTGAAAAAGATAAAATTGTCAATGAAACTCAAGAACAGGTTAGAAAAATTGAGGCAAATTTTCAACAAGGACTTCTTACAGTTGAAGAAAAAAAACGTCATTCAAATGAATTATGGATTGAAACCACAGAAAGACTTGCCGATTTAACCTGGAACGCACTTGATGAAGAAAACCCGGTTAAACTGATTATCAAGTCAGGAGGCGCACGTGCATCAAGAGAACAATTAAAACAACTTTCCGCAATTAAAGGACTAGTCGTTGACCCATTAGGAAAAATTATTGAAGTTCCAACTAAGTCAAATTATCGTGAGGGGATGTCAGTTTTTGAATACGTTATTTCCGCTCGTGGCGCCCGTAAAGGTTTAACCGACTCCGCATTAAAAACCGCTGACGCCGGATATTTAACAAGACGATTGGTTGATGTTTCTCATGACATGATTGTTAGAGAGGAAGATTGCCAAACAAATGAAGGTTTATTAATCAATACAACCGAAGAGCGCGGCGATCATTTCTATGATCGCATTAAGAACCGTTTTTCTTTTCAGACGATTACTGATGATAAAAAACAAATTATTGTTGAAGCTAATGGTTTAATCGATGAGGTAGTAATTAATAAAATCAAAAAAGCACAAATTAAAAAATTAGTTATTCGTTCCCCTCTATATTGTAAATCCAAATATGGTGTCTGCCAAAAATGTTATGGTATTGATCTTTCCAATAATCAAATTGTTGATATTGGTGTTCCAGTTGGTGTGATGGCAGCTCAATCAATTGGTGAACCTGGAACTCAACTAACAATGCGTGTCCGACACTTTGGAGGAATTGTTATATCCGATGTTACTCAAGGTCTTCCAAGAGTAGAAGAGCTCCTTGAAACTCGAACACCAAAAATTATTTCACCGATTGCTGATATTGCTGGAAAACTCAGTATTCGTGAGGACAGCGAAAGAGAAGCGTATGTAATAAAAATTACACCAACAGATGCAAGCGTCACACAAGAACCTGAGTTTATCGTTCCTACAAATCAAAAATTAAGATTTAAAGATGGAGACTTAATCACAAAAGGTTCACAACTTTCAGAAGGATATCTTGACATTGATGATATTCTTGCAATCAAAGGTTTACGCGCTGCACAACTGTATTTATTAAACGAAATCCAAAAAGTATACGAATCTCAAGGTATTTCAATTCATGACAAACATTTTGAAGTTATTATCCGTAAAATGAGTGATAAGGTCATTATTGAAGATGAGGGTGATACGGCTTTCATTAGAGATGAGGTAGTCTCTCGTATCCGTTTTGAAGAAGAAAATAAAAAAAACTTAGCTCAAGGTGGAAAACCAGCAATAGGAAAAATTTCAATTCTCGGAATCACACGCGCAGCTATCTACACAGATTCTTGGCTTTCTGCTGCTTCATTTGAACAAACTACAAGTGTATTAAGTAACGCGGCAATCAAAGGTCAAGTTGATTACTTGTTAGGACTAAAAGAAAATGTTATAATAGGCAGGCTGATTCCCGTAACAGCCGAATTAATCGATAAGTATTACGGAAAATTTGTTAATAAATATGCCGACAATCAATCAACTGGTGAAAGTCAACCGCCACAAAAAAATTAAAAAATCACGTGCAGCTGCATTAAAGACAAGTTTTAATGCATTACAACGTGCATATGTTTCAACCACCAATCCGCTTAAACGTGGAGTTTGCACAATTGTAAGAACAATGACACCTAAAAAACCTAACTCAGCCTTACGTAAAGTGGCAAGAGTGCGTCTTTCAAATAAAACCGAAGTTACAGCCTATATCCAAGGAGTTGGACATAATCTTGCAGAACACTCAATTGTTCTTATTCGAGGTGGACGCGTAAAAGATTTACCTGGAGTTAAATACCATATTGTTCGCGGTAAGTTTGATACAACTGGCGTTTCCAAAAGAACAACATCACGTTCAAAATATGGAACAAAGCGTGAAAAAATTAAAGCTAAAGATCAATAAAATTTATTATAATAAATACCAATGCCAAGACGTAATTTTAAGAGAATTCCAACTAAATCTGATCCAATTTATAAAAGCCTTGAAATTGCAAAGCTTATAAATTATGTAATGATTGATGGAAAAAAAAGCGTTGCTCAATCAATTGTTTATGGTTTAATTGAAAAACTTAAAAAGGATTCTGAAAATCCACTTGAAACATTAACAAAGGCAATTTCCAACGTCGCTCCAATTCACGAAGTAAAACCGCGAAGATTAGGCGGAGCTTCCTACCTTGTCCCAATTGAAGTTAGAAAAGAAAGAAGATTATTTTTGGCTCTAAATTGGATTGTTAATGCTGCAAAAACACGTAGTAATAAAGAATTTCATACTTTCTCAGAAAAACTTTACGCAGAAATAAAAGAAGCATCTCAACAACAAGGAGCTGCATTTGCTAAAAAAACTCAAACAGAAAAACTTGCCGATGCCAATCGTGCATTTTCCCACTTAAAGTGGTAAAAAAGTTTTATATTTTTTTTCATTTTTATTTATTATATTAATATAATGGCTCAACCGATAATTACAAAAAATCGTAACGTCCCAACAGACAAAATAAGAAATGTAGGTATTATTGCTCATATTGACTCGGGGAAAACCACAACCACTGAGCGACTTCTTTTTTACACCGGACGTAGCTATAAAATTGGTGACATTGATGAAGGAACAACTCAAATGGACTGGATGCCACAAGAACGAGAACGAGGAATAACAATTGTATCTGCAGCCACAACCACATACTGGAAAGGAATACGGATTAACGTTATTGACACTCCTGGACACGTTGACTTTACGGCAGAGGTTGAACGATCGCTTCGTGTTCTTGATGGTGGAGTTGTCATATTTGATGCCGAAGAAGGGGTTCAAAGTCAATCGGAAACAGTTTGGCGTCAGGCAGATAAATATAAGGTTCCAAGAATATGTTTTATAAATAAAATGGACAAGCTTGGAGCTGATTTCATCGGAACGGTTGGAGAAATTCGCGATCGACTCGGAGCAAAACCCGCAATCATGGTCTACCCAATTGGAAAAGAACAAGAATTTAGAGGAGTGATTGACCTTCTCACATTAAAAGCAATGTACTGGGAAAAAGATCCACAAGGAATTGAATATGAAGTTAAAGATGAAATCCCAGATGATATGAAAAAGGAAGTCATGGAAGCACGTGCAAAACTAATGGAACAGGTTGCAGAAACCGATGATACACTATTAAACAAATATCTCGCAGGTGAACCTCTTAAAGTTGATGAAGTAAAAATTGCTCTAAGAAAAGCAACAATTGGATACAAATTAATCCCAATTTATTGTGGAACATCTCTGCGAAATAAGGCTGTACAACCGGTTCTTGACGCAATAGTAGACTATCTTCCATCTCCTAAAGATCTAAAAACTGTTGAAGGTGTTGATCCGGTTTCAAAAGAAAAAATCAGTCGAAAATTAATTAATGAAGAAAAGTTTTCTGCCTTAACATTTAAAATTCAACTTGATCCTCATGTAGGAAAAATTAACTATACCCGAATTTATTCTGGAATACTCGATTCTGGATCATATGTTTATAACGTTAATAAGGGTAAGCAAGAACGGGTTAGTCGGATTCTCCTGATGCACGCCAACCAGCGAGAAGAAATTGATAAAGCTTATGCTGGAGAAATTGTTGCTCTTGTTGGTCCAAAAGACACCAAGACCGGAGATACACTTGCAGATCAGAACAGTCCTATCTTACTCGAACAAATTGTTTTCCCAGAACCAGTAATCTCTTTGGCAATTGAACCAAAAACCAAAGCTGATCAGGAAAAATTATCTTATTCTTTACAAAAATTGGCAGAGGAAGATCCAACTTTTAGAGTCAAAATAAACCATGAAACCGGTCAAACCATCATTGCCGGAATGGGAGAATTACATTTGGAAATCTTAGTTGACCGCATGAAACGGGAAATGGGAATGAATGTTAACGTGGGGAAACCTCAAGTGGCATATAAAGAAACAATTACAAAGTCAGCTGAAGGTGAGGGTAAATATATTAAACAAACCGGCGGACATGGTCAATACGGTCACTGTTTAATCAAAATGAATCCACTTGGTCGCGGTGAAGGTATTAAATTTTCTAATAAAATTAAGGGGGGTTCAATTCCATCAGAATTTATTGGTTCAGTGGAAAAAGGTGTCAAAGAAGCATTAGAAAAAGGAGTACTTCTTGGTTTTCCTGTTGTTGACGTTGAGGTGGTTTTATATGATGGAAGTTACCATGATGTTGATTCATCAGACATCGCTTTTAAAATTGCAGGATCTATGGCCATCACCGACACATCAAAACGCGCTGGTTTAACATTGCTTGAACCTATCATGAAACTTGAGATGACAGTACCGGAGGAATTCATGGGAGAGGTCATTGGTGACATTTCCAGCAAACGCGGACGAATTCTTGGAACTGAAAAACGTTCAAAATTAGTGGTTATCAAAACCTCATCTCCTTTGGCTGAGTTATCAGGATATTCCACATCACTACGCTCTCTCACCGAAGGTCGTGGCTTTTTCTACATGGAACCCTCCCACTACGAACAGGTTCCAACCAATATTCTGAAAGCAATGTTAGAGAAAAAATAATTATTGCGGCACTTATTCTCCTTTATCTTCCCTTATATTCCCTTATTATCCCTTAACTATTAATCAGCTTTTCCTCCTTAAAACTAAAATATTTTTCTTCTGTAATAATAACATGATCAAGCACTTCAATACCTAAAATTTTTCCTGACTCAACTAATTTTTTAGTAATTATCAAGTCTGCCTCTGATGCCGTTGCTTCACCAGACGGATGATTATGAAGCAAAATAACACTCGCAGCCAATCTTCGAATTGCCGGTTCAAACACTTCCCGTGGATGAACAACACTCATATCAAGCGAACCAATAGACACCAATTCCTGATCTAAAATTACATTACGCGCGTCAAGATATATTGCAATAAAATGCTCTTTTTTTTGTCGACCTAAATATTTAAACTGTTGCCAAATAATTGATGGAGAGTCAACCGGACCAGTTTTTGGTTCAAAATTTATCCGTCGGAACAACTCAAATCCTGCCAATAAACGAGCGCTTTTAATCCAACCGATTCCGTTAATATTGTTTAGTTGAGAAATTGAAGCGTTTAATAAACTTACATTTTTAAACTGTTTCAATACTTTTTTTGATAACTGTAACACATTTTCCCCTTTCCTACCATTCCCTAAAATTAAAGCTAATAATTCAGCGTTACTTAGTTTTTGCATACCATAACGTCGCAATTTTTCCCGCGGTCGTTCGATTTTTTCCATTTCTCTGATTTTCATAGTTATATTTTATTTGTCATCTTTCTTTTATTTCTTCTCCTCTATCCTCCCTTGTCTCTCTCACCTCCTCCCTATCTTCCCCAATCTCCCTTAACTTCCTCTAAACTCCTTTAACTTCCTTTAAGTTTCATTAATATATACCCCATAATCAACACAATCAACGGTTTATAGTCATCATTTACACCAAAATAAAGCGTCAATAGAAGATAAAAACGCAGATATACCAAATAGATTAACTTATCTTAACTAATTTTTGACTGATTTTGACTAACTTCAGACTAGTTTTTGACTACTTCAGCCATTCAACATAATCACATCCGGTTGCAGTTCGTGTCGCTGTATCCCATCCACTCGTTGAACACTTTTTCATCTGTTTTCCATTGGAGGTTGTCACCTTAACTAGTTTGTTTTCACATTTTGGACAGGTTTCATCAAGTGGTTCTGTGACCGTTTTCACCCATTCAAAAAAATCACAACCGCTGGCAGTTTTGGTTTTCGGGTCCCAAACATTGGTCGAACATTTTTTCATTTTTTTGTTAAAGCGTGTCATTGTCATCAAAAGCGGGCTTCCACATTTTGGACATTTTTCATTCAAGGTTACCGGTTCCACTGGCAACCACTTCACAAAATCACATCCATCAGTCTGTCTCGTTTCCACATTCCAAATACCGGTCGAACATCTTTGTAATTTTTTCCCGCTTTTAGTTGTAATCACTTCACTTAAAGCCGCTCCACATTTCGGACATTTGTTTGCATCCTTTTTTTCATCCATAGCAATTTTTTAAATTTATTAATAAGACTTAAAGTATAATTGAAATAAATTATAATTACAAAATTATAACAAAAAACGTCATTGCGATCCCGCCTTTCGCGAAGGGCGAGGAAAAGTTATAATCCCGAGAGCAGTCGAGGGACAATCCCGTTACCGATTCAACCAATTTAACTAAATCTCCCCCACACCCCCCAAATCCCTTTACCCCTTAATTTTTAATAAATTAAGGGGTCACATCCCCCATCACCCTCGTCTCCCTTATCTCCCCTTATTACTCCTTTATCCTCCTTTAAATTCCTTTATACTCCCAATCATTCCCACAGTCAACGGTCTATAGTCATCATTTCCGTCACATTAGAGCATCAATAAAACGTATTTATGAAGATATAGCATACTCTTTTGTTGTCATTCCCGCGAAGGTCGGAATCCAATCTAACTCTAAAGTTTTGTTTAAAAAAGCTATATTTTGATATCTTCATACTGAAGCAAGTAAGCTCTAAATTTTAACAGCAGGCTTTGGTATTAAAACAACTAAATCTTTTGGATTAGTTTTTAAGGCTTTATTATCGTGAACAAAAGCTAATTTTGGTTTAGGTGATCCTTTCTTTACATCTTTTTCAAACCTAAGAATCTTTACCCTTGATAATGTCTAATTGTCTGTGGGTGAACCTTGATAATTTGGTTCTTTATGGTTTGGTACGTAAAGCTTAACATCTTTGCTTGGGTCTCCGGTTTCTGCAAGAGTCATTCTATAATCTGGATTACTTTCGTCTTGTGCGGACGCAACACTTTCTTAAGCGACACAACCATCAATTAAAGCTTGAACCATTCTTGGGTCTTCAAGATCTAAAGGTAAACAATCATAAGCGGCTACCAATTCTTGATACGATGTTTCATAAGGAAACGTGAGCCACGATTTTCCTGGAACTCTAAAATCACTAGGTGAAACAATTTTATCCTTAAATTGAACAGTTAACGTCTCTCTTAAGCGATTTGCTCAATCTTCCATTTCTTTTTTTAATTTAACTTGTTCCCCCTCTAATTGTCCTAATACGCTCGTTGGTTCTGCCATAATATAAATTTAACTATTAATAAGTATAAAATTAGCATATATGTACGGATTTCAAGCAGAAATGACAAATTATAGACTTCCCTACCAACTCCGTCAACCTCGTAGGTCAATCCTTTTAAACTTTCCCATTAAATTACTCAATAATTACGCTTTTGTAGTTCGAAAAGAAGGTTCTTTTTTAATTCTTTAATAACCACCCAGAAGTTTTTTGGTAAGAATTCTTTAAGCTCTACAAAACCGCTTTTTTGTGATTTAATAATTTGCATTACTTCTTTTTTCTTATCGTGTAGAATTGAAAGTCGTAAATTAGAGCGAAGAATAAAATAAAGATCAAAAAAATCACGGATTTTTCTTCTGGTTAAAAATGCCTCAATTTTTTCAGAGAATAACGTTTTTTTCTCCAAAATTTGAAGAATATACGTAGGTATAAACTCAGAAACAATAATTGTTGTTTCGTCTTTAATTTGGTTGTTTTTTCGTTTTGACGCTTGAATTTGAATCTCAACTGTTTCATGATAAATTCTTGCACTGATAATGCTAAAATAACCACCGGTTGTTATTTTTGATTCAATAATTTTCGTCTCAATCCCTTCTTTTTGGATGTTGATCAATACTTTTTCTAAAATGTTTTCAAAAATTGCAAAACTACCGGTCGCGGAAAAATCCAAATCTTCAGAGAAACGTGGTGATTGGAAAGCAATCCGCAGTGCTGTCCCGCCTTTAAAGAAAAACTTCTCACTTTGTTTAATCTGATAAAAATAGGAAAGAAAAAGATTTTGATAATACTCCATTAAAGTGTTGCGGAAAGTGGTTTGCTTTTTAGTTGTTAACCGATTAAGCAATTCACGATCAAACATAGTTGAGGTAAATATTTTTTAATGAAATTTATTATTTTTCTGTTATTAAATAACTTCAAATATTCTTTCACTTTTTTCAAATTGATGTCTTTTAATTCCAAACGGGAGTTCCATTCTTTAATTTTTCCCAAATAGATAAAGTAGCAATAGTCAGCCAAGGCTTTTTCAGGGGTGGCAATTAATACCTGCTCGTTTTCAATTGTTTTAATAATATACCCCGCATATGCTTCTTTCTTAATGCTTCGATAAACATAATTAGTATTTTGCATATTCCACTCACGGCTTGCTTTGCTGGTGGCGGAGATAATCGAATAAACAGTTTCGGGAATAAGATGGTAATAAGAAAGTGCTGTTTCAAATGAGATATAAGAGGGTTTGTAGGCGAGGTTGGCAATCAGATTTGAACTAAAGTTTGACTTACTAATTCCATACAAGCCTTTTTTCAGTTTAAGAATTTTTCCTTTTTTATTATTATAAGTGAGAAAACCATTAATCGCCCGATCATTGGCATAAAACAATAGTTTCAAATCCTGTGGCGTAAAAATAGATTTTTTAATCTCTCCAAACTTTTCTTGTAGTTTATACAAATTCAGTTTTGACATAATAATATGATACAACTGAAATAGCTTTTTGTCAAATGTATTCACTTTCATCCATTCACCCCACGCCACTAACATCCCCCACATCCCCCAAGACCCTCACATCCCTCTTAATAATTGCTATACTAAGTTCATGAGCATGAAAGACAAATTACTGTTTTTTCTCAAACGCTTTGCGCTTTTGTTTATTATCCCCTCCATCCTTCTTAATTTATTTTTAAGCTACAAGTTTTATTCACAAAAAAAGGCAAACTTAGTAAAAGTCATAGGTATTATTGACGGTGACACGGTTGTTCTGGAAAATAAAACCCGACTTCGTCTTCGCCACATTAATGCACCCGAGCTTGAATTTTGTGGCGGCCAAGAAGCAAAAAATTTACTTGCATCGCTTGTCGAAAATAAATCTATTTCGATCGAAGAGCAAATCCCCGATCAAACCGGTCGGGCAATGGCATTAATTTATGTTGATAACCTTTTTATTAACCAGAAAATGTTGGAAAGCGGTTGGGTGCGCTATCATTCGGATCAAACCTCAAAAACAGCACTTCTTAAAAAAACTGCGGATAATGCAAAAACCAACAAACTGGGAATTTTCAGCCAACTTTGTTTGCAAATGCAAAATCCGGATAATCCAAACTGCATAATAAAAGGAAACTTAGAGAATAAGAGAACATCTGGAAGAAAACTTTATTATCTCCTTTCTTGCGCCCAATACAAGTTTGTCCAAATTGAAAAGGATCTTGGAGAACAATGGTTTTGCACTGAGAAAGAAGCCTCTGCTGCCGGCTACATCAAAGCCGCAACATGTAAATAAAATTCTCTTATCTCCTGTCCTCCCCCAATCTCCCCCTATTTCCCCATCTCTCCCTTACCAATACCATCCCCCTACAATTTTTCTCAAAAATAGTATAATAAACAATATGAAGACCAAAAAAACCACCTCAAAAACCGAATCATTCAAAGTTAAAGGCGAAGATCTTTTGAAAAAAATTAAATCTTTAATACATAAAGGAAATATCAGAAAAATCAGCATCGAAGACAAAACTGGAAAAACCATCATTGTTCTTCCACTCACCATTGGAGCAATTGGAGCGATTCTTGTTCCCGCTTTTGCTGCGGTTGGCGCAATTGCTGCCCTGGTTTCCGAATGCACCATCAAAGTCGAACGAGAAAACTAATCTAACCTCTTCGCCCACCCCCAAATACCCCTACAAAAAATTCATGTTTCAATTTTCCCAAATTTATTATTTCACCAAACTGATATTCACCCTCAATCCTAAAACCTCTGCAATTTTTTCCAAAAATCCCAGTGAGGGATTAACATTTCCTGCTTCAAAGCGGGCAATAGCAGACTGTTTCGTTCCAATTTTTTTTGCCAATTCTTTCTGCGTAATTCCTTGTTTGGTTCGAGCAGTAATCAGCTCCGAAATCGCCAGATAACGAGGAGTTAAACGATCATATTCTTTCTTCACCGCTTTATTTTGTAATAATTCTGCCTTTAATTGGTTCCAATCTTTCATAAGCATTGAATGTCAATTATTAAATCTATTAAGGTTAATATAACATCGACGTTATATTATGTCAATAACCAATATCTTTGTCTGGCTATATCAAGCTCTTTTTTTGGTGTTTTATTTTTTTGTTTTTTAAAGCCATGAAGAAGATAAATCAACTTTCCCTTAAAACCATAAACAATTCTTATCTCGTCTTTACCACGAATCCGTAATTCGTAAAGATTAATATCAAGTTTTTTTGCATGTGGCATACTGAGAAGTGAACCGTGTATTTCCAAAAGATCGATTAGGTGAGCGATTTTAGCAATTGCTTGTGATTGTTGTTTTTTAATAAATTCTGCGACTGGTCTTTCTCCCCTTTTGGTTTCAAATTCCAATATTTTCCACTCCATATTCTAAATATAATTCGCAATTTTCGGATCGAATTTTATTATCTTGATTTTTAGACTCCTCGTTTCATTTTATTTCTTCTTTTTCGGCAATTTTCGATGGTAAATCACTTTTCCCAATCCAATTTTCAAACCACGACCTTTCATTGCTTTTTGAATAATTTTTTCCAGCTTTTCCCGATAATCTTCTGTATCAGATAGATCAAAAAATGGAATCAGCTTTGGAGCTTCTTTTTTAAGGTATTGGTAAAGTCTCGCTTTTGTTATAGGACTCAAGTTAATATGTTCAAACCATACTTCATCAACTCCCACTTCTTGAAGTTTATCTAATAGTTCATTAATCTTTTGCTCTGTGTTAATAAAATAAGGTAGTATTGGTCCAACAAATGCATAAGTTGAAACTCCATTGATATGAAGCTCTCTTAATGCGTCAATTCTGGATGATACCGAAGGAGCTTTTACTTCCAAAAAACGAGAAACCGCATCATCAAGTGTTGTTACTGTGAATCCAACTGCGACTTTTTTTAGTTTCTTTAATATATCAATGTCTTTTGTAACCAAAGGAGACTTTGTTTGTATTCCAATAGACCCTTCGTATCCAAAATCCGCTAATACTTCAAGACATTTCCGCGTAATTTGATATTTTGCTTCCATTCCTACATATGGATCTGTCACTGAACTGAAAAGAACTGAACCAAAGTCTTTGGTTTTTAATCTTTTTTCTAAGTTAACTAGTTCTTTCTTTAATAATTCCGGAGCATTAATTTTGACATCTAAGTATGTCCCCCATTTTTCACTTGGATGTTTCCATCTGGCAATTTGCGCCGCATAACAATACATACAACCAAACAGACACCCATTATACGGATTAATCACCCAATCAGCACCCGGAAGACCTGATTTCGTGAAAATTGATTTTGCCTGAATTAAATTAATTTTCAATTCTCCCAAATTTTTTTAAGATGATTAAATTATTAACGGCGTTTTTTCCCGTCCATTCAATTTTTGCTTTTTCCCAATCTTCCTCATATTGCCCCCATCTCCAGGTAGGAAACCACGCTTCTTTTTTCTCAACCATATTAATAAGAAAGTTAAGATTGTGGTCCAACGAATTAGAGATTAGAGAAAAAAATGGAGATTTTGGATCATCAACTAACTGAAGTGGCATAGGAACATATTTATCAATCCAATCGTTAACATTTGTATTAACTGTTCCTTTGATAAGTTCACAAAGTTTAGATTTTATTTGAATTTGATATTTCTCTGGAATGTGGTTATAAAAAATCAAATAACAATAAAGAATATGTTCTGATTCCATTTTATTTGTATAACTAAGAAGAAGTTTAATTGCTTTTTGAGTCAGTTTCTCTAATATTATTGAGGGAAAAACATTTGGATATTGACGCAAGTATCCAATAATTTCCACAGTAGGATTTTCCCATCCTTGATCAATAACACAAAGACCGGTTTTGTCATTAATATGCCACCAGGGGGCATGAGGAAAATTGTTAACGTCTTTTGGAACTGCTCTCCATTTTTGCAGTGGCTGGTCAAAGTTTCTTACCAGATAATCCATCGCTTTTATAATAACCGGACTATCTTTTAAAACCCTAATCTTTTCCAAATACTCAATTGCCATCGTGGTAGCAATTGGAGATGACGAAGGAGATCGAAAATCCGGTTCAATCCCATGTCCGAAACCACCGTCATTATTTTGGTATTTTTTCAGTTCTTTTAGTACGTCTTCTTTTGTTCCGTTTTCAAAATAGGAAGAAAACAATCGTTGATCCAACTCCCGACCATTCCTTTTTATATAATTAACAACTTTTTGGAAATTAGTTTTTGATAACTTTTTCATTAACTTTATTCTACTCGTTTTTTTTATATATAAAATAACCAACGATAAACATCAGTACATATATCATTAATTCCGCTGCAGGATTATCGAAAAAAGAAAGTCTTGAAGAAAGAATTCGATAAAAAATAAATAATACAATTAATAAGAAAATCCAAAAAACTAAATAATTACTCAAAAAATAAGTTACCTTTTTAAAAACTATTCCTAAAATAATAACAAATAGAAAAAAGGGTGCAAGTACAATTATAATTTGAATTTCTTTTGGAAAAGTCATTAATAAATTTATCATTTATTTAAATTGAATTATGCTAATTTTAAATAACTTTTTCAACTCAATCAACTCAACTAATCTCATTATAAATTAAAAATTTTTACCCTTTTATCATTCTCATATCCCTAAAATCCCTCTTCTCCCACACTACTCCAATCTTGATCTATTAAATAAATCTGAGCTTTTTAGCCATATCAACGAGCTCAATGTAAAACCACATTTAATATCCCCTTCCTTAACCTTCCTATCAATTTGTTCAAACGAAAAATGTTTTGCCTGTAAATTAACCTCACTCAAATCAGGATTATTTTTCACTTTATCCAAACCTTCTGCCACAAAAATTATCGTTGCTTGGGGTGACATTCCAGGTTCAGCAATAAATGATCCGATTCGTGTAAATTTTTTTGCTGTGAGTCCAACTTCTTCTCGAAGTTCTATTTTTGCAGTTTCAAGTTCGTTATTAGCCTTATCAATCATCCCCATTGGAATCTGCCACAAATACTCTTTTGACGCATACCGATATTGATTCACCAAATATATCCCTGAATTATCCATTGGAATAATTCCAACCGAATTTTTATTCGGTTTAACAAAATACACCTGCTCCCATGTATTCTTATCAGATTCAACCTTATCAACTTTGACCTCAACAAATTTGTTTTGATAAATAGATTTTGAAGAAAGTGTCTTTGTAGGTTTTTTCATGTAATTATTTTACCAAAATCAGCTCTCAAACCTAACTTGAGTCCCTCATCTCCCCAATTTCCCATATCGTCTTTAAATCCCTCATTTCCCTTTTTCAAACACTTGCGTTCCTTTTGTATTGCTATGAACGATCTGGAAACTAGTATTTTCTCCTACTATATGTTTTGACCTAACAGTAAAATAACCGGTATTAGATACATGTTGAAAAACGGAACCTTGCGAATCAGGAATTGCTTGAGAAAGTGCTGCCAACCCAGCAGTCATAGTATAAGCATGGCTAATAACCAGAATACTTTTTCCTGGGTGTTCTTCTTGAAGCTTTCTAAGCGCTTTTTGAAAACGTTCTGCCGTTTGTCTTTCAGTTTCAAAATTACTTAAATCTAACCCTTTCACATTGTTTGGAACAGCGTCCCATCTAACATCATCTGATAAAGAGTGTTTCCATTGACTGAATTTTTCCTGCACTTCTCTTGCTTTTTCACCAAGTTTATCTATATTAACTCCAACATTTCTTTCCCGAAAATTCCTTTCCACAACCATAGGAACTGTCTGTTCCAATTCTTGCATAATAATGACTGCAGTTTGTTCAGCTCTTGTGCTTCCAGAAGTTACCACCAAATCAAATTTAACCTTGTTCTTTTTTAATAGTTTTCCCATTGCTTTTGCCTGTGCTTTTCCTTTTTCCGTCAGTTTTGGATGTTGTACCAAAGCCTGCCAATCAACATTATTTCCCGACTGTGCATGCCTAACAACAAGAATGTCTCTTTTTTGAAATACAATTTCTGGGTTATGTTGGTTTTTTTTCTTGTGTGAATGTATTATATGATCAACACGTGCTTTGAATTTCGCCCATTTCATTCCAATCAAACCAGCTTCAGGATTCATAATTTAATTTTTAAATCAAATGATATTAAATATCATATCAAGTTACGCTCATTTGAGGATAACTAAAAGCTTTTCTGTATTTTAAATATTCTTATGGTATATCGAATAATAAATGCTCTTATAACAATATAAATATATAATAATGCAGACTATAATCCCTTGTATTATTGAATGTACAATCGTTTAATCAATTATACATGGTACATTTATCCAAAAAAACAATCGATAAGAACAAACTCGCTAAACTTTACCGAATATTGTTTGAGATAACAAGTGTTGCTGATGATGAAAATGAATATATCGAAATCATAAAAGATATAATTTCTCCTTCCGAACAGATTATGATCGCCAAAAGAATTGCAATAATATATTTATTAATTAAAGGATTGGAACAAACTGTAATTGCAAAATATCTTAATGTTTCCCGTGCAACCGTTGCAAAATTTTACCTGCTATTTTATGAAAAAGAGGGTAAGATAATTCAAGTAATTAAATCACTTTTAGGCAAAGAAAAAATAACCCATTTTTTGGATGATTTATTCGCCGATATTTTCATTCAACCAGGAATAAAAATTGGACATTGGAAAATTCATCGACAACATCAAAGACAAAAAGAAGAAAGAAAAATGCTTGATGTCTAATCGTTTAATCGATTGTACATTAATATTTTAACTTTCAACTCATACCGTATCATCTAATTTTTCATCCATATTAATTTTGAAAACAACAAGCTTAAAATCCTTATCGGTTTTATTCCAAAGAAAATGTTTGTCTCTCTATTCACAAATGAAGGCATCTCCAGACTTGACTAAAAATTCCTTATCATTAATATTAATTACTGTCTTTCCTTCTAAAATATAGAATACTTCTGTTTGCTTATGGTGAAAATGCATACGTTGTTTTGTTTGTGCAGGAATAGTCACAGTTTGAAGTAAATAACCTTTTGCATTAAAATCCTCAAGCGAAAAAATTACTCGTTTTGAATAATCTTTTCTTACTGACACTAACCCATCAGTTGAATTTTTATATTTCATAAAAAGATGATATCAATTAGTTATTCTTAAAAATAATTTTTTACTTTATTCCCTTATGTTCTCTAATGTACAATCGTTTAATCAATTGTACATTAAAAAAATTTAAATTTCCTTTTTTCGGAAGCGAGAGGATTTGTCCGCCGATACAGCGGAGGGTACAGGATTTGAACCTGTGCATCCCTTTCGGGATACGGGTTTTCGAAACCCGCGCAATTAGCCACTCTGCCAACCCTCCGCTCTATGGCGGATTCGAATTCTGTGCATTCAACCGCTCTGCCACCTCTCCAAAATCTTTTCGGATGAGCAAACCTAACCCCTACAGTCTTGACTAATTATATTTTATTAATTGATTCTTGGTTATTGAGAATTGATTGACAATTGGTCATTGATAATTTTTCATTATTCTTTATTCATATCCCTTAAATCATAAATCGTAAATCTATCTTGTCTAATTATATCTTAATCACCCCTCCATTAACCCTTAACTTCGGCAGCTCCTCCTCCGTTGTCGTTAATATAGTTTGATATTTTCCAATCAAATTCACCACCATTTTCCGGTTGTGATCATCAAGTTCGGAAAAAATATCATCCAGTAAGATCAACGGTTTGCGTTTTTGTGATTCTTCGAAGTATCTGATTTCGTTATATTTCAACCAAAATAGCGCCAGTCTTTGTTCACTGCGTGATCCATAAATTTGCACGTTTTTGTTATCGCCATGGTTTTGAATAATTATAAAGTCATCTTTTTGCGGACCAATTGAAGTTCGTCGCATTTTAATCTCCAACTCTCGTGCTATAAATAATTTTTCTTTTGTTACCTCGCTTTTTAGATATTCAACCCGGAATAATTTATGATCTAATTTTGGATGTTTATTTAAGAAATTAATATATTCCCCGCGTTTTTGCGTAATATATTTTGCCTGATCTTCCAAATACCCATCCCAGAACTGAATTTCATCATTTAAGGTGGGTCGGTTAAAATGAAACTCCAAAACCTTATTACGTTTTCGCAAAGCATTTTCAAAGTTCACAACCCTTTTTCGATATTCAAAATCATAAAAACTAATCTGACGATTCAGATATTCCCGACGTAAATTTGGTGAACCGGTCACAATTTCCAGTTGTTGCGGAGCAAATAAAATTGCTTTTGTTTGCTCGGCCAAATATCTTTGATGGCTTTGTTTGGTACGATTAACCAAATATTGTTTAACAACATAATTCTCCTGAAGTTGTAAAAAAATTGTAGAAATGATTTCTTCTTTTTCCTGAATTAACTTTCCATTCACCTGACTTCCTTTTTCTCCGATGCTAATTAGCTCTTCCTCACGCGTTTCCCGAAACCCCACACCATTTAATAAAAAATAAACTGCCTCAAGCAAATTGGTTTTTCCCCTGGCATTTTCTCCCACGATCATTGTTAGGTGCTCATCAAAGTCAAAGATCTTGTTGGGAAAATTACGAAAATTCTGCAATGTCATCCTTTGTAAAATCATGAAGTAATTCTATTAAATGTAGAGCCAATTTCCAATGACAAAATCCAAAGATTCAAATCAAATTCAAATTACAAAGATACAAAACTATTCGGATTGATAATTTCATATATATTTTTTAATTGTGTTTGTTATTTGATATTTGAAATTTGTCATTGATTTGTTATTTGTGATTTGACCTTTGAATTTCGTTTCACTTTTTTCTCAAAATAAACACCGACTCAAAAAAACTCGGGAGTTTAAAAAATCCACCTCGTTGCAAAACAACATCTGGATGTTCCAAAAACACCTTTCGCCAAAATCTTTGTGATAAAACCGATCGATGGGAAAAGTCTTTTCCATGAAGTAAATTAATCCAAGCATTCTCTATAGTATAAATCTTGTGATAAATAAATTTTTTAGCTACTCGAAATGTTTCATTTAATGCCGAACGAATTTTGTCCCGCTCCAAATGCTCCATCACGTCAAACGTCAAAACCAAGTCAAACTGTTCGTTTCCATACGGAAGTTTATTAATATCTCCCTGTTTGATATATGGTTTAATTTTTTCATCAGCCAACTTCACTGCCACTGGTGAAATCTCCACTCCCCATGCTTCAATATTAAAACGACGCAGTGCCCGAACTAATTCACCGGTTCCGCATCCCACATCCAAACAGTTTTTTGGGTTTAAAAATAATTTGATTAATAGAGCACGATAAAAATTCATAATTTGGTGAAACCAGCATCCAAAAAAAGATTCAGCATACGCAATTTTATATTCTCCCTTACGACCGGTATAATAATCCCGATTATAAAATCCGGAATCGATTTTATACGGCATAATAATTGTCCCTTTAAAACTTTCGTGGTTAAGAATTTTATTAGTATTATCAAAGTCCTTTCCATTTGAAACCACCACTGATAAACCCAGTGTTCTTGCCAGTTTTGTTGCAATTGGATCAAACGGCATATTAAGTCCTGGCGTCCATTTTGTTCCAACCAGTTTTTGAAACTCTTCCCAAGTAATTTTTTTAATGATTTTTGCATCTTTGAATTTTTTAGGATTCTTATCATAAACCCAAGCAATATTTGAAAGATTTATAATTAATTTCGCCCCATAATTTTTTGCCGC
>Ga0210058_1000889_pt1 | contig 27690 bp, 22 predicted proteins | sample CryGeymeta201511_FD_183979 | JGI IMG/M metagenome (GOLD analysis project Ga0210058, IMG submission 183979) | Groundwater microbial communities from Crystal Geyser aquifers in Utah, USA - Crystal Geyser metaG 2015-11 (SPAdes) (version 2) | ecosystem: Environmental > Aquatic > Deep subsurface >...
CGGATGGGATGGGACATACAATGGCAACCCCCTACCATCGAGTGATTATTGGTTTAGAGTGGAGTACACAGAAGACGACACCCAAAAACAATTTAGAGGACATTTTACTTTGAAAAGATAAATTAAAAAAACTAAACACAAACAAAAGAGGCTTCCGAAAGGAGCCTCTTTTGTTTATAAACTATTCTCTGAAATATTTTAGATGTTTTCTAAAAAATAAAACTTGTGGTTAAAGTAAAAAAATTATTAATACTGTTTACAGTCACTGCATTAGTGAAAGCTGAACCCTGAAATAGTTGGTTATTTTTTTCTTGTTCTGTTCGGGCATAGGCTGCATCTAATCGAAAGGAACCAAAATTATATCCTGCACCAAAAGAAAAACCTGTTAAATCTCCCATAATTTCCGTATTCTTATAGGGACTCTCTTCATAATTAAAACCACCCCTAAAACTTGCTTGATTCCATCGGTATTCACCCCCTAATTTAATACTGGAACTTCCTTTTAAAGCCGAATCAATTAAACTATTTTGAGTATTAAACAAAGGATCATTAAGAGGGCTAAATTGAATATTTGAATAATCTTTATAAGAATAATCTAAACTTAAAAGTCCTTCTTTTCCAAATAAATAGGCCATACTTCCTGTTAATTTACCTGGACTTCTTAGTTTATAATCTTCAAAAATATTAATAATATTTGGACGAATACTTTCTATGATAGCAGTGCCATTTTCTGTTCTTTTAGTGTCTAATTGTTGAGTGGTTTCTTCAGAAATTGTGTACCAAGTAGGGGTGTTATAGTTTAGACCCAATCGAACGTAGTCTGAAACTTTTGCAATTGCACCTATTTGTGCCGAAAATCCATTTCCAAGAACCACTAAGTTATTTTGAAATCCCACTTCATTTATTAAACTACCTTCATTATTATTGTTTTCAAAAAAGTAGGTAGATTCTCTATAATCAATTAAATGCGAGTTAAGATTAAGTCCTAAGTATATGTTATTTATTTGTGTTGCTAGATTCACCGTATATTTTGCATTATAACCCGAAGAATTGAAAGAAAATTCTTGATTAAAATTGCCTGGGGAAATGTTGGAAAAATAAGATGAATTGTTTGGGTTTTCAGGATCTGTGGGGTCTAAAATAAAAGATTGATAACCAAGAAATGCCTGTTGTGCACCAAATCCTTCTGTTTCACCTAAAAAGCGATAGAGGTCTGAAATAGATTCTCCAGCTTGAAGTTGTAGCAGATTTAAAGGAACACCTTGAGCAAAATTTAAAAAATAGCTATCTATAGAGCTATTGCTTTGTCCCCGAGCAAAATATTCATTATCAAAATTATTTGTTGTTTCATAACTAAGCCCGAGTGTGAATTTTTTCCAAGAAGAATCTTCATTATAATTGTCAAAAACAAATACAATCCCCGCTTGGTTTAAGTTTGCTTCTGAATTATAATAAGACCCAGTAGAATTAAAATAATTAGTTTCATTTTTTGTATCTAAAAAAGAAAGGGAAACGGATGCGGTATTTTCTAAAAAAACCGCAGAGCCGGCAGGGTTAGATTGGATAGCAGAAAGGTCGCCTCCTAAAGCTCCAAATGCGCCGCTCATTGCACTAAAACGTGCAGTTCCATTAGGAATATCCCTGCTGTAACGTAAGCCATCAATGATGCTTTGAGCTTGAATATTTGATGTAACAAATATCGCTATGAGTAAGAAAAATATTCTTTTCATAATGTCTATTTTTTTCGTTAAAAATTTTAATGATTATTTTCCGCCACCTCTTCGAGAACTGGTTCCTCCTGATCGACTTCCGGTTGTAGTGCCACTGGAACGATTTGTTCCACTACTATTTATTGTGCCTGAGCTTCTGCTTGTTGTATTGGGTCTGGAAATTGTTTGTGATGAGTTGTTTCGACTAGGAGCTCTTCTCATAGTTGAGTTTGAGTTAGATCTTTGTTGAGAATAACGATTATTTCTTGATGAGTTAGCGTTTACTCTAGCATCTTGAGAACTTCTATTCGTGTTAATTCTTCGTTCTACTTCAGATCTAGAGTATGTCCTATTATTTCTGTTGGTAACCACATTATTTCTGCCTTGAACTCTAGAACTAGATCGGTTTATATCTGTATTTCTTCTACCTCTATTATATGCATACGAATAATTATTATGATAATTTCCATAATACGGATTGTAGGCATAATAAGGATATCCACCATAACCCCAACCATAATTCCATCCTGAATAGTAAGGGTAACCCCAAGCCCATGATGGGCCATAATATCCACCCCATCCACCATACCAATAGGACAATCCCCAGCCACTTCCATACCACCAATAAGGTCTGTTCCAGTAGTTTCCGAAATATACATAACCCGGATTAGAATAAATATTTATGGATACTTGTGCATTTTCACCCCAACCTCCGTAAGATTCAGTATAATCAACATCTTCTTCATAAATAACACCGTTTTCATCTATATAGGAATCCTTAGAAGAATAACCTTCAACATCTGTAAAAATGATATCATCAGCAGGTTCCTCAGCATAAATTTTTGCTTTGGTTTGAAAATATTGTTTGTAATAATTTCTATTATCTTTTTCATTGACCGTTTGACCTTCTGTATCAGAGGATTTTTCAACAGAGGTATTATAAATACCATCGTTGTCTCCAGAATATTTTGAGGAGCCACAAGATACTAGGCTAATAACAACTGTAACAGCTATTAAAAGTTTCAAAATTTTGTTTGTGGCGGTATAAGTTTTCATAACAGAAGGATTTAATTGTTCAACACTATAAATTTAAGTAGTTTTGCAAAAAACTAATAAGACTTTAACACAATTAACACAATTTTTGTGCCAATTTTGCAAGCTATGGGAAAGAACTTAACTACAAGAACGGAAGATTATTCTAAATGGTATAATGAACTGGTCGTAAAAGCCGATTTGGCAGAAAATTCAGGCGTTAGAGGATGTATGGTTATCAAACCTTACGGTTACGCTATCTGGGAAAAAATGCAGGCAGAATTAGACAGAATGTTTAAAGAAACCGGGCATCAAAATGCTTACTTCCCACTTTTTATTCCTAAATCCTACTTTAGTAAAGAAGCAAGTCACGTAGATGGTTTTGCTAAAGAATGTGCTGTAGTAACACATTATCGCCTTAAAAATGCTGAAGATGGAAGCGGAATTATAGTAGACCCTGATGCTAAATTAGAAGAAGAACTTATTGTAAGACCAACCTCTGAAACCATTATTTGGGACACCTATAGAAAATGGATTCAATCCTACAGAGATTTACCTTTATTAATAAATCAGTGGGCAAATGTGGTGCGTTGGGAAATGAGAACACGTTTGTTTTTGCGCACTTCAGAATTTTTATGGCAAGAGGGACACACAGCGCATGCAACCAAACAAGAAGCACTAGAAGAAGCAGAGCAAATGATGAATATTTATGCCGATTTTGCAGAAAACTTCATGGCTATTCCGGTTATTAAAGGCACTAAAACCGAAAGCGAACGATTTGCAGGAGCTTTAGAAACATATTGTATTGAAGCATTAATGCAGGATGGTAAAGCACTTCAAGCTGGAACTTCTCATTTTTTAGGACAAAATTTTGCAAAAGCATTTGATGTGAAATTTACAGCTCAAGACGGCAAATTAGATTATGTATGGGCAACATCTTGGGGAGTCTCTACGCGATTAATTGGTGCTTTGATAATGACGCATAGTGATGACAAAGGATTGGTTATACCTCCAAATCTTGCTCCAGATCAAGTGGTTATTATTCCAATTTACAGGGATGTGGAACAATACAATGCCGTTTGTGACGAAGCCGAAATAATTGTTAAAGAGTTGAGAACAAAAGGAATTAGGGTGAAACTGGACAAAAGAGATACACAAAAGCCCGGTTGGAAATTTAATGAATATGAACTAAAAGGCGTGCCCGTTAGAATAGCAATAGGTCCTAAGGATATAGAAAGTAAAACGCTTGAAGTTGCTAGAAGAGATATGTTAACAAAAGAGATCATTTCCCGAGATACTATTGCAGAAAAAGTAGAATTACTTTTAGCAGAAATTCAAAAAAAATTATACCAAAAAGCACTGAATTATAGAAAAACCCATATCACTGATGTAAACACTTTTGAAGAATTTAAAGAGATTTTAGAAAGTAAAGGAGGATTTATAAGGGCACATTGGGATGGGACAACAGAAACAGAAGAACAGATTAAAAATCTTACCAAAGCAACCATTCGCTGCATTCCAATGGATGGAAAACAAGAAAGTGGCATCTGTATATTTAGTGGAAAACCATCTAATAAACGCGTGTTATTTGCAAAAGCATATTAATTTTTAAAATAACAATGATAGTAATTGTGGCTTTCAAAAATAGTTGTATTTTTGCATCCGCAATAAAAAATTGTATGGTCCGTTCGTCTAGGGGTTAGGACGCCAGGTTTTCATCCTGGTAACAGGGGTTCGATTCCCCTACGGACTACAAAAATATATTTTAAAAAAGGCGTTGCAAATCTGCTTTATATAGTTTAAGTTTGCACTCCGAAACTAACGGTCCGTTCGTCTAGGGGTTAGGACGCCAGGTTTTCATCCTGGTAACAGGGGTTCGATTCCCCTACGGACTACAACAGATACAAATAAGAAAAAAAATGGCAAATCACAAGTCAGCATTAAAGAGAATCAGAAATAGCGAAGTAAAACGTTTACGCAATAGATATCAGCATAAAACTACTCGTACTGCTATTAAAAAACTAAAAGAAACCGAAGACAAACAAGAGGCTTCAAAATTATACCCTTCTGTTGTTTCTATGATTGATAAGTTAGCGAAAAAGAATATCATCCATGATAACAAAGCAGCTAACCTAAAATCAAACCTAGCAAAACACGTTGCGGCTTTATAATACATTAAGTCTTTTAAAATTTAATAAACTCTCCTCTATACTTATAGATGAGGGTTTTTTTGTTATCTAATTAGGACTATATTTTAAAAACTGTTTTTGCAGGATTTACGTTAATTTCAAAACATTTTTTTGCAAAGAGAGTGTGTCACAAATAGCAATGTAAAGCCCGCAGCGATTGTAATTAACTAGGACTTATAACGTATAGTTTGTCTCCCCAAGTTAACTTGGGGGGGCAAACTCAAATTAGGAAAATTATATAAAAAATATCTTTTTAATTTTGTTTTACCATTTTCTTTTTATTAAATCAAAGTGATAGCTAAATATTTTTTTCTTAAACAAAATTCATTATTTATATTAGTTTCAAAGATTGTTATTTTATAAAGTAATATTTTTCAAAAGGAAATGTGTAGCTTTGATTTAAATTTATATAATCTGTTTTTAGTTGAATAATTTTTATCCTATCACTTTTTGCATTAAAAGTACTTGCTTGTTTTTTATGCTTTTACTTTTTAATGTTAATTCTGCTCAAAAGAACACCTTCAAAAACCGAATAGCAATTCAGCATGATAATGATTTATATTTTGGAACAGATAAATATTATACTGCGGGCAATTTTATAAATTATACTCGAACAATACAAGATCTTAATGAAAAACGAAAGCGTCAATTTAAACTAGAAATAGGGCAACAAATAATTACGCCAACTAAAAAATCTGTTCCCGATACTACTAGATTTGACAGACCTTTTGCAGGGTGGTTATTTCTATCTGCTCAATATAAAACTATTTCAAAAAATACAAGTATAGGGATGCAATCAGAAATAGGTGTGGTTGGCTCTCAATCTTTAGCCGGAAATGTTCAAAAATCGTATCACAGACTTATTGGTGAAGACATACCAAGTTGGTATTTAGAAATACCAAATGATTTTCATATTAATTTTAAAGGTAATTATTTGAAGGGATTTTTTGATAATAAATTAATTTCAATTTCCGAAATTTCTCTAGGTTCAAAGGACATTTATATGTCTAATGGTTTTTTATATTTATTTGCTAAAGAAAGAAATTTTTTAGTAACTTCTTTTAATGATAGGATAGGGAGTTTAACTAACGAGTTTTTTTTTGGTGTTGGGGCGAAACATAAATTTGTTTTTTATAATAGCTTAATAGAAGGTGATTTGTTGAATAATAAAGCTCTGTTTATTAAAAAAATACAACCCAATTTGTTTATTGTAAGTGCTGATTTTTTTTATAGATGGAATATGTATAGCTTATATCTCTCCTATCAATTTAATACCAAAGAAGTTAAATCAGCAAAATCACAAAGTTATTTATCAGTAGCTTTGTCCACTTTTTTTTAAAAAAGAAAAAACATAAATTTTAGAAACTTATCACGATTTCATTGTTAAAAAATAACAGATATTTGCAGTAAATAAATTTTACCATGCCAAAAATAGTTTTCATTACAGGAGCATCATCCGGAATAGGAAAAGCAATAGGAGAGTTTCTATTATCAAAAGGGTATATTGTATATGGGAGTAGCAGAAGTCCCAAAAAATATCCTGATACCCGTTTTAAATTATTAGAATTAGATGTTAAAGATAATATTTCTATTGAAAAAGCAATTGCAAAAATAGTTCTTCTAGAAGGAAAAATTGATGTTCTTATTAATAATGCTGGAGTAGGAATTACGGGTCCCATTGAAGAAACTTCTGAAGATGAAATTAAAAACGTTTTGGAAATAAATTATTATGGTCCTTTACGAGTTATTAAAGCCGTACTTCCACAAATGCGAGAGCATAAATCAGGATTAATTATAAATATCACTTCTATTGCTGCCTATATGGGGCTACCTTATCGTGGTTTTTATTCGGCAAGTAAATCGGCTTTAGATATTACCACAGAAGCATTGCGCATGGAAACGAAAAGTTTTGGCATTCAATTTACCAATGTAGCTCCAGGTGATTTTGCAACCAATATTGCAGCAGGAAGATACCACGCTCCTTTATTAGATAATTCTCCATATAAAATAGCATACGGAAATACTTTAAACTTGATGAATTCCCACGTAGATGCGGGTAAAAACCCTTTGCTAATGGGAAAAGCTATCTTAAAAATAATAGAAACCGAAAATCCAAAAGTGCGATACACTGTAGGCAATTTTATGCAAAAATTTTCCATAACGTTAAAAAATTTGCTTCCGGGAACATGGTATGAAAATTTATTAATGAAGCATTATAAGTTGAAAAAGTAACTCTAATGTTTTGCAAAGTATCAGAATAAATAGTTATTATTTTTGATGTCCTAAAGCGTTTTCTTCGTTACTTTTGCAAATGAAATAAAAACACAACACAAACCTATCGTTATTATGAAGTTTTTTATAGACACAGCAAATTTAGCCCAGATTAAAGAAGCACAAGATTTAGGTATTTTAGACGGTGTAACAACCAATCCCTCCTTGATGGCTAAGGAAGGAATAACCGGAAGAGATAACATTTTAAAGCATTATGTAGATATTTGTAACATTGTAGATGGCGATGTGTCTGCAGAAGTTATTGCTACTGATTTTGACGGAATGGTAAATGAAGGTGAACAACTTGCAAGTTTGCACGAACAAATTGTGGTTAAAATACCCGTGATTAAAGATGGAATTAAAGCCATTAAATATTTTACTGACAATGGCATTAGAACCAATTGTACCTTAGTTTTTTCTGCAGGTCAAGCTCTTCTTGCTGCTAAAGCTGGTGCAACTTACGTGTCTCCCTTTATTGGCAGGTTAGATGATATTTCTTCCGATGGGCTTAACCTAATTGCTGATATACGTTTAATTTATGATAACTATGGTTACGAAACGCAAATTCTTGCAGCTTCGGTACGCCATGCCATGCATATAATTGATTGTGCAAAACTTGGTGCAGACGTTATGACAGGACCACTTTCTTCTATAGTAGGGTTATTAAAACATCCACTAACAGATATTGGTTTGGCTCAATTTTTAGCAGATTATAATAAAGGAAATTAGTAATTGAAGAAGTATTACGTATAAATAATAAAAAAAGTTAGTAGAATAAAAATTAAACGTCTAACTTTTTTTTATTGATTTAGAATTCCAAGAAGTTCTTCTTCAAAAGTCACACTAAAAAGGTTAGTGTTGTTATCGATAATCACCCCATTTTTGTCAACTATCATTACTTTATTGATAACACTAATTACAAGGTTTTCAAGAGCAAGTTTTGGATTTTGAAAACGAAATTCTCTATTTTTATTATAATTATTCTTTTTAACTATTCTTTTCCAAGCTTCTTGATCCTCATTTGTATTTATGGCTAGAAAATTGAACTCAGGATATTTTTGTGTTAGTTCCTCTACTTTTGAATGGACATTTTTGTAGTGATTTACAGACTTGTCTGACCAAAAATAAATAACCGTTGGTTCTTTAATAATACTGTTGAAGCCTAGAACTTGATTTTCATAATTCACCAAGGAGACATTTGGCAGGTTATTTCCGGGCATAATTTTTTGAGAAGCTTCAGATAGTTTTTCCAATTCAAATTTATGTGCATCGTCTGTGCTTATGGAATTAAATAAATCTAGGATTAGTTTCTCTTCATTCCTATTTTTGCTATTCATAACAAACTGTCGTGTAGAGGAACGTAAAAGACTATTTTTTAAAGTTTCTAATGTTACTGATTTGTCAATTTGTTTTAGTTTGTTGCTTACATGCAAATAGGACTCATTATCATAATCGGCTTGGTCTTTATATTGTTCAAAAGCAAGATTGTCAAAATGACTTAATAAGAAACGATAATAGGTGTAATACGATTGTAAATTTTTATTGTTATACTCTATCTCTGAACGAAAATCAAAGTATTTATCCGATAATTTGTTTGTGTTTTCGATATTCTTTCTACCAAAGTGTGCATAAGGATATAACTCTCTTTTTGCAAAATAATCATAATTTATATTTGCTTGTATTACCTCTAAAAAGGAATCACAAGGCATATGCTTTTGTGTAAAAGAATCTAAAGTTTTTAATCTTACTTGCCGCATTGAATCTAATTTTGGAATAAAAAGATCTGCATTAAGTTGGTAAAAGGCAGGCATTTTTTGATTTTCTTCTTCGTTGTACAAAAACATTTCTATTAAAAAATTATTTCTTTCTGCTCCTTTGCCGCTAAATGCCAAAGATTCGTCAAATTCAAGAGTGTTTAAATATATCATTAAACTATCGCCCGGCTCTAAATAAATAATCTGATATTCGTTGTGAATAAAATTGTATAACCCTTTTTCAATACTATCCAGCCGGTAAAGAAAACGGTTGTTTGAATCTAAAGGAATTGTGTCAATAATTTTTTCATTTTTTGTTAAAAGGATGTGGTTAGAAACCGGGTTTACAATTTCACCGCCAATCCATCCACCTTTGTCTTTTTCAGTAGTAGGGTTAGAACAGGAATTAAGAAAAAGGATTGTGAGGAATACTAGTAGTATTTTATTCATAAGCAATTATTTAAAAAAAATAATTAACATTAACCACAAATGTAAATTCAATTTCAATTTTAAGGTGTTAATTGTGAGTTAAAACAGTTTTTTCAAACGTTAATATTTCTTCAAACGCTTCTAATTAGTTAATTTTGCGCCCAATTTAATTAAACAATACAATTATGTTATCAGTTTCTAATCTTTCTGTACAATTTGGAAAACGAATCCTATTTGATGAAGTGAACACCACTTTTCACAAAGGAAATTGTTATGGAATCATTGGTGCCAATGGCGCAGGAAAATCTACTTTTCTAAAAATAATTTCCAGAAAAATGGAGCCAACGTCCGGTAACGTGCATCTAGAAGCCGGAAAACGCATGTCAGTTTTAGAACAAAACCACAACGCGTATGATGATTATCCGGTTTTAGAAACCGTGGTTAGAGGTAACAAAGACTTGTTTGCCATTAAAGCAGAAATAGATGCGTTGTATGAAAATTATTCCGATGAAAATGCCGATAGAATAGGGGAATTACAAGTAATTTTTGAAGAAATGGATGGCTGGAATGCCGATAGTAACGCAGCCGCTTTGCTATCAAATTTGGGTATTCCTGAAAGTTTGCATTACAGTTTAATGAAAGATATAGATGGAAAACAAAAGGTAAGAGTCCTTATAGCACAAGCACTTTTTGGCAACCCCGATGTGTTGATTATGGATGAGCCTACTAACGATTTAGATTATGAAACCATCACTTGGCTAGAAAATTTTATTGCAAATTATGATAATTGTGTAATCGTGGTGTCGCATGACCGTCACTTTTTAGATTCTGTATGTACACATATAAGTGATATTGATTTTAGTAAAATAAACCATTATAGCGGTAATTATACGTTTTGGTATGAGTCTAGCCAATTAGCAGCAAGACAACGTGCACAACACAATAAAAAAGCCGAAGAAAAGAAAAAAGAATTACAAGAGTTTATTGCTCGTTTTAGTGCCAACGTGGCAAAATCAAAACAAGCAACTTCAAGAAAGAAGATGATAGAAAAACTAAATATTGACGAAATAAAACCATCAAGCAGAAGATACCCGGCAATTATTTTTGAACGCGAACGCGAAGCAGGAGATCAGATTTTAAATATTGAAAATTTAAGTGCTTCTACCGATGGTGAAGTTTTGTTTAAAGAAGTGAATATTAATCTCGCTAAAGGCGATAAAGTAGTTTTATTTTCAAGAGATTCTCGTGCTACTACTGCTTTTTATGAAATTTTAAATAATTCCTTACCTCAGGATACAGGTGAATTTCAATGGGGAATAACAACAACGCAAAGTTACCTTCCCCTAGACAACCAATCCTTTTTTAATGAAAAACTAACTTTGGTTGATTGGTTGCGTCAATGGGCAAAAACAGAAGAAGAACGTGAAGAGGTTTATCTTCGAGGGTTTTTAGGCAAAATGATTTTCAGTGGTGAAGAGGCGTTAAAAACCTCTGATGTACTATCGGGTGGAGAAAAAGTAAGATGTATGCTTAGCCGAATGATGATGATGCGCGCTAATGTCCTAATGTTAGACGAACCTACTAATCATTTAGACCTAGAATCTATTACAGCATTTAATAACTCACTAAAAAACTTTAAAGGAACTATTTTGTTTACAACCCATGACCATGAGTTTGCGCATACTATTGCTAATAGAGTTATAGAATTAACTCCCGCAGGAGCTATTGATCGTTATACCACCTTTGATGAGTATATGTCTGACCCTAAAATAAAGGATTTGCGAAATAAAATGTATGCAGTACAGGTTTAATGTTACTCTATACCTTTTAAAGCGTCATCTATAATGGGTTGCGCTTTTTTTATTTGATTTTGTCTTATAAATAGTTGAATATGCCCGGGAATTCCACCTCCAAAACCACTTCGCAAACCGCTTTGCATTGTATCTTTTATGATGGCATAAATACCCACATCTTCCAGATGACTTTGAAGCATTTTAATAAAAATACTTGGACCCGTATAAATGTGTACATATTCTTCATTATTTTCCATAATTCAATTTTTAGGCAAAAATAAGGAAATGTCCTTGATACCTGTAACTAATTATGGCTCTATATTTGTATATTAGCAAAATAAAAAAAAAGATAATGATTAAATGGAATTTTATAAATAAACTATTTCTTAGTTTACTCGCATTTAGTATGGCGAGCTTAAGTTTTTCACAAAGTAAATATCTAGATTCAGACGCAGCAGTGCGAACTTCAGTTTTAGAGGAAAACACTATCTATTCAAACAAAACCTTGATGGAAAATTTAGCACCCATTGAAAATTTTTCCAAATTTGTAAAAGCCTTTACAACTTCTGCATTAGAAAAGGAACTTAGTAGTTATGAAATGTACACCGTTTTTGTGCCAAGTAATGAAGCTTTTTCAAAATATTCCAAAAAAGAATTAGATTCCTTATTTTCAGATAAAAATGTACTTAAAAATATCTTTAGTTTTCATGTAATTCTTGGCAGAGTCGATAAAAATGCTATTGAAAAAACCATTGAAATTAATCATGGTAGTGCTCGTTATAAAACGCTTAACGGACAGGAAATTACTTTTAGAAAAGAAGGCGATACTCTAATGATAATTGGATATAACGGTTCAAAAAGTGAAATTTATCCAACTAATTTCTATCATAAAAACGGATTTTTTCATATTATAGATGGAGTTTTATTGTCTAAATAAGAAATTATTTATTTTACTCTTTGAATTATCTTAGTTCAGCACCAATTTCAGATTCAAACTGTTGTTTAAGTTTGCTCATAATCTTGTCAATCTGTTTGTCTGTAAGTGTTTTTTCGGTATCTAAAAGTGTAAAACTAACGGCATAGGATTTTTTTCCTTCCGGAAGATTTTTGCCTTGATATACATCAAAAAGGGTTACGTCTTTGAGTAGTTTTTTTTCTGTTTGAAATGAAATATCGTGAATTTGTTGAAAACTAACGTGATTGTCTATCAAAAGGGCAAAGTCTCTTTTTACTTGCGGATATTTCGGAATTTCTTTTAATTTGGTGCTTTGGTTTTTTACTATTTTTATAATGCTATCCCATTTAAAATCGGCATATAAAACTTCACTATCTATATCCATTTGGTTTAAAATACTTTTTTTAATCACCCCAAAGGAAACAAGTTCTTCGTTATTTTCTATATATTTAATTCCTTCAGAATAAGAAGAATTAGCTGCTGGTAGTGCTGTTATAGAAGTAATTCCAAATCGGCTAAAAACAGCATCTACTATTCCTTTTAAATAAAAGAAATCACTTTTTTGTTCTGCAGTATGCCAATGATTTATGTTTCTGTTTCCGGTTATTGTTATGGAAAGATGTTTTTGTTCTATCCTGCCTTCTGTGGTGTTGTGGTAGGTTTTTCCGAACTCAAATAATTTTATATCGGGTCTTTTTCTATTTCGGTTGAAAGCAACGGCTTCTAATGCCGAAAACAGCATGGTTTGTCTCATAACCGATAAATCTTGACTTAAAGGGTTTAAGATGTTTATTGTTTTCTTAGAATCAACTACATTACTTATGGCGGAATACTTTACGTTTGTTAATGAATTTGCCATCATTTCAAAAAACCCTTGTCCGTTTAGTTGTGCTGCTATTTTATTTTGCGCTTGATAATCCTCAATTTTATTGGTTTTAGAAATAGAAGCGTTAAGTTTTTCAGAAAAATGGATGTTGTTATAACCATAAACCCTTAAAATTTCTTCCACCACATCTGCTTCGCGGGTAACATCGTTTCTGTATGCAGGAATAGTTAGCCCTAGTCCTGTTTCTGTGATGTTATTGATTTTTATTTCTAGGGAAGTTAAAATGTTTTTTATTGTTTCTTTTGGTAAATCTTGACCAATTAATCTAACCGTTTTTTCAAAGGAAAGAAACACTTGAAAATCTTCTATTTTTTTTGAATAGATGTCAATTACATCACTGCTTATTTCGCCACCGGCAATTTCTTTAATTAAAACGGCGGCGCGCATTAATGCATATTCCGTAATATTAGGGTCGATTCCTCTTTCAAAACGAAAGGAAGCATCGGTATTAATGGAATGTCTTTTTGCAGTTTTTCTAATGCTAACAGGTTGAAAATAAGCACTTTCTAAAAATATGCTTGTTGTTTTATCAGAAACGCCACTTTCTAAACCGCCTAAAACTCCTGCTATACATAATGGTTTTTCGTCATCACAAATCATTAAATCCTCTTCATGAAGTTCGCGTTCTATTTCGTCAAGTGTAGTAAATTTAGTGCCTGAGGCTACCGTTTTTACACTAATTTTTCCGCCGGAAATCTTACCGCTGTCAAATGCGTGAAGTGGTTGGCCTAGTTCGTGAAGCACATAGTTGGTTATGTCAACGATGTTATTTTTTGGTTTTATACCAATGGCTTTTAACCTATTTTGAATCCAAGCAGGAGATTCTTCCACTTTTATGCCCGAGATGGTTACCCCACAATATCTGGGAGCCTGTAGTTTGTTTAGAACTTCTACCGCTATTTTATGTGTTCTATTACTTACTCTAAAATTGGAATTGGAAGGAGTAATAAACTCCAGTTGTATTCCTTTGTGAAGAAGTCCTGCCCTTAGGTCACGAGCAGTACCCCAATGGCTCATTGCGTCAGCGCGATTTGGAGTTAATCCAATTTCAAAAACTTCATCGCTTTCAACATCAATAATAGTTGAAAGTGGTGTACCGATAGTAGCATCTTCTGAAAGCACCATAATTCCTTCATGATTTTGCCCTAAGCCCAATTCATCTTCAGCACAAATCATTCCTTCACTGGCTTCTCCTCTTATTTTTCCTTTTTTAATTTCCCAAGGAGTTCCTTTTGCATCATATAGTGTTGTTCCGATGGTTGCTATGGGTACTTTTTGACCAGCTTCCACATTAGGAGCGCCACAAACTATTTGTAAAAGAGATTCTTTACCTATATCAACTTTGGTAAGTTTTAGCCTGTCGGCATTTGGGTGTGGTACACAGCTAATTACTTTACCCACAACAATCCCTTTTAACGCTCCTTTAACCGACACAAAGGGTTCAATAGCTTCTACTTCTAAACCAAGATCCGTTAATAATTCGCCTGTTTTTTCTGCATCCCAATCTAGGTTGATAAATTGTTTTAGCCAGTTGTATGAAATTTTCATAATTTGTTTCTAAAAATAAGAGTTTGCAAAGATAATAAACCCATTGTGTTTGATGAAGTTTATAAGAACTAAAAAAAAAGTAAGGTATTAAAATTCTATAGCCATACTAACTTCTAATTTTATTTTTTTTTCAACTTTTGCTTCTATTTGATGTTTGATTTCTTTCATTTCAGAATCTGAAATAGTTTTTGGACTAATAATTTTTAAGGAAACGGTTAGAGGCGATCCGAAACGAACTCTAACTTCGCGAAGTGTAATATGGTCAATCTTATATCCTTCTAATGTTTTAGTTATTTTTGCTTCTTGTTTAATTCGGTTGAAAGAAAATGTTAATGGAATACATACTAATACTACTATCAGTAAAGAGTATATTAATCCTCTTCTAGCGGTTTTGAAGGGTGCAAATCCCAAAAGCAAAAAGGTAAGTCCGGCAAACATAATAATACCAGAAAGGTTGGTTAAATACAATAAAAATGCTCCTGAAAAAACATCCCAATTCCACCAACCAATACCAACGCCAGCTACAACAAGAGGTGGAACTAATGCCACTGCTATAGCAACGCCAGCTAGACTTTTTGCAATACCTTCTTTAGCATGAGCAAAAGCAGCAGCAATACCAGATGCAATAGCGATGCCAAGATCTAATAGGTTTGGGGTAAGTCGTGCACTTATTTCAGGGGTTTCTATTTTTAATGGAATAATCAAACTTACGAAGGAAGCAAATAGTAATGAAACAATGGTGCCGATAACGATGGTCTTAAAACTGGTTTTTAAAAGCTGAATGTCATATCGAATCAAACCCATGGAAAAAGAAACAATAGGAGAAATTAAAGGAGCAAGAATCATTGCACCTATAATCACAGGAGCTGAGTCTGCATATAATCCAAATGCAGTAATTAGTGTAGATAAAATCATCATTACTAAATAGGCATTTGTTAAAACAGCATTTTCCTTTAAAACAACAAAAAGTTCCTTAAATTCTTCAAAAGTTGCTCTTCGCAGCCAGGGTAACTTTCGTTTTATAAGCTCCTCTTTCTTTTCGTTTTTAGGAAGATGATTAATAAAAAGGGAGCTTTTAGGTGAGGAGTTAATTGCTAATTGCTCATTTTTTAATGGATGCGCTATGGTTAGGCATTGGAAATCGACTTTTAAATTTATTTCATTCGCTTCGAGTTTTATTCCATCTAAAGTATAAATTATTACAGAAGTACTTTTTATGGTTACTTCTGATGCTTTAATTAGTCCTATAAATTTGGGTCTTTTTTTTAAAACTAGGATGTCTGGAAATAAACTCTTTAAAAAAAACCAGACCAACTCTAAAATATTTTGGGGTGAAAATATTAAAAGATGTACTAAACCATCATTACTAATGTTCGTTTTTACGGTTTTTTTGGAAAAAAGTGAACTTTTAGAATGTTCTACAGCAAGGATTCCTAATGCAGAAGTGTCAATTATTTTTTCATCCTTAATAAAAAAACTAAAGGGCTTGTGTTTTAAGGATTGCAGTTTTCTTAGTTGTTTTAAAAATCGAAAAAACTGTACATAACTTCCCTTGCTTTTGCCACCTTCACTAAAATCAAACACCTCTCCGATATTTACCGATTGAAATACTAAGGTGCCGTTGCAGTAAGTCAAGTCTAGTTGATGGGTGGTATCGGTTTCGATAATTTCTTTTAGAATCTCCTCCATTTTTTGGGGAATACCAAAACCGGATGCAGCATAAAGCATTTTTGGATGTGGTAAAATACCCAATTGCCATTTTCCTTTGGCAGATATAGGTAAGAATTCTCTTAAATCGTCATCGTTCAAATAGGTTAAAACTACATCTTTTTCAGAAAAATGGAAGGATTCCTCTGTATTGTAAACCACTCTTTTAAAATCTATATTTTTTAAAAATGGTGTTATATCTGCTTCAATCTTTTCAGCATCCTTTTTTTTATAAAGCAAATAATACATAATAGTTTTTTGTAAAGTTAGTGGTTTATGATATATAATTCCAAATATTTTTATAGCGTACTAACTCTTCAAATGCACTTCTAATAGAAGCATTTTCAGGCTTTTTAAGTGCGGGATCGTCCTTTAGTATTTCCCAAGCCAAACTTCTTGCTATTTTTAGTATATCGCTATCTTTTATTAAGTCAGCAATTTTTAAGTTTAATACGCCACTTTGTTGTTTTCCCATCATATCGCCGGGACCGCGAAGTTTTAAATCTACTTCCGCTATTTCAAAACCGTCGGATGTGCGTACCATAGTTGATATTCTAGCTTTAGCATCTGCGCTAAGTTTATGAGAAGTCATTAAAATACAATAGCTCTGGTCGGCTCCTCGTCCTACACGACCTCGCAATTGGTGCAATTGCGACAATCCGAAACGCTCAGCACTTTCTACAATCATCACACTCGCATTTGGCACATTTACACCTACTTCAATGACTGTGGTTGCCACCATAATTTGCGTTTCCCCTTTTATAAAACGGTTCATTTCAAATTCTTTATCGGCAGGTTTCATTTTTCCGTGAACGATAGAAATTTGGTATTTTGGTTTGGGAAATTCGCGTTCAATACTTTCATAGCCGTCCATTAAATCTTTATAATCCATGGTTTCACTTTCTTGAATTAATGGATAGACGATATATATTTGCTTTCCTTTTTCTATTTCGTCTCGTATAAATTTGAATACTTTTAAACGATTAGAATCATATCGATGCACCGTTTTTATTTCCTTTCTTCCCGGAGGTAATTCATCAATTATCGAGAGGTCTAAATCGCCATAAACACTCATGGCTAAAGTACGTGGAATAGGGGTAGCGGTCATCACCAATACGTGTGGCGGAAATTCATTTTTATGCCATAATTTGGACCGTTGCTCCACCCCAAAACGATGTTGTTCATCAATGATTGCCAAGCCTAAATTTTTGAATTTTACCTTATCTTCGAGCAGGGCGTGAGTGCCAATTAAGATGTCTAAAGTGCCATTTTCTAGATTTTGATGGATTTCTTTTCTTTGTGAAGTATTACTTGATCCAGTTAATAATGAAATACTGATATTCAATTTACTACACATCTCCACTAAACTATTGTAGTGCTGGACTGACAAAATTTCAGTCGGCGCCATTAAGCAGGTTTGAAAACCGTTGTCAAGTGCTATTAACATTGCCATTAACGCTACTATGGTTTTGCCAGAACCTACGTCTCCTTGTAGTAATCGGTTCATTTGTGCTTTACTGCCTAAATCGTTCCTTATTTCTTTGATAACTCGCTTTTGTGCATCAGTTAATTCAAAAGGTAAATGTTGTTTGTAGAAGGTGTTAAAATGGGTGCCTATTTCATCAAATGGATAGCCTTTAATTTTGCTTTTATGAATAAGGTTTTTCCGAATTAATTGTAGCTGAATGTAAAATAATTCTTCCATTTTAAGGCGGTAAATTGCCTTGGCCAAAAGCTCTTGACTTTCTGGAAAATGCACATTAAAAAGAGCTCGGTTTTTAGGTAATAATTTTAAGCGATTTAATATTTCAGGAGATAAAGTTTCGGCAAATTTATTTTTGGATTCGATAAATAATTGTTGCATTAATTTATTTATGACTCTATTGGTAATTCCACTATTCGATAATTTTTCGGTGGAAGGATATATTGGTTGCATGGCCGAGCGTAAATTTTGTTCGTGTTCTTCTAAAAGTTCCATTTCTGGATGTGCCATGGAAAAAACACCATTAAACCAATTGGTTTTTCCAAAAATAACATAAGTTACATTTAGTTTTAAACTCTCCTTTACCCATTTGTGACCCCGGAACCAAACGAGTTCCATGCTTCCGGTTTCATCTTTATAAGTAGCAACGAGCCGTTTACCTTTGGTTTGCTCCACCATTTTGAGGTGAGTTATTTTCCCAATTATCTGTACATCGGCATTGCTTTGTTGTAATTCGTTTATTTTATAATATTTGGTACGATCAATATATCTATTTGGAAACAAATGAATGAAGTCTTGAAACGTGATAATACCTAATTCTTTTTTGAGCAAATCAGCACGATTTGGCCCAACGCCTTTTAAATAATCTATCGGGGTTTGTAGAAAGTTTGATATCATGCAACTAAAATATATCTTTAAATAGAGATGCAAAAGAGAAAGAGAGTTTTAATGTGAAATTCTAGGATTTTAGTAACTTTCCGGCTCATTACTATTTTATGTGGAAATCTGTTTATCTTATCCTATTATTTTGCGGTTTTAGCTTTGCACAACAATTAGAAGTTGTTGATTTTCAGAAGGTAGTTGCACAATTAGAAATAATTCCAACAGAAAAAAAAGTGAAAGGAGTACTTGATTTTCACTTTAAAATACTTCAAAATACCGATTCTATTTTTTTAGATGCTAAATATATGTTGGTGGAGGAATTGAATTCTTCTAAAACAAAGGTGTCGCTGCGAAGTGCTTCTGATAAAATTTGGATACGTTATGCCTTTCAAGAAAATATCGAATATGAGATTCGTTTTACTTATGAAGCTTTTCCAAAACAAGCCTTGTACTTTTTTGAAGATCAAATCTGGACGCAAGGACAGGGTAAATATACCTCCCATTGGCTGCCAAGTTTGGATGATGTAAACGATAAAATGATTTTTAATCTCTCAATTGCAGCACCCAATGAATTTACAGTCATAGCAAATGGAATACTGCAAAACAAAAAAGTGGAAGCACAAAAAACATGGTGGCACTATGAAATGCAAAATCCAATGAGTAGTTATTTAGCGGCTCTTGTCCTAGGAAACTTTCAGTTGCAAACGGAAAAATCGGCTTCAGGAATTCCATTAGCATATTATTATACTCCAGAAGACACAAATAAAGTGGAGCCGACGTACCGTTTTACTAAAAAAATGTTTGACTTTTTGGAAGAAGAAATAGGCGTTGCATATCCTTGGCAAAATTACAAACAAGTGCCCGTTCGCGATTTTTTATATGCCGGAATGGAAAACACTTCATTGACAATCTTTTCTAATGCTTTTGTGGTAGATTCCACTGCTTTTATTGATAGAAATTATGTAAATGTCAATGCGCACGAATTAGCACACCAGTGGTTTGGCAATTTAGTAACAGCAACAAACAGCGAGCATCACTGGCTGCAAGAAGGTTTTGCTACGTATTATGCACTTTTGGCAGAAAGAGAAGTTTTTGGAGAAGATTATTTTTATTGGAAACTTTACCAATCGGCAGAGCAATTAAAAGAATTAAGTGATCAAGGCAAAGGCGAAGCACTTCTAAATCCAAAAGCAAGTTCGTTAACGTTCTATCAAAAAGGAGCGTGGGCGTTGCATATTTTACGTGAAAAAGTGGGGGATGTTGCTTTTAAAATAGCCGTAAAAAATTATCTGAATAGCCATGCTTTTCAAAGTGTTACTACCGAAGATTTTTTAAAGGAAGTGGAAAAAGCCTCCGGATTAGAGATGACCACATTTAAAAATGATTGGTTAGTACAAAGTACTTTTCTTGGTTCGGAAGTTTTACAATCACTAATTAAATCTGATTTTTTAAGGGAATTTTTAGAACTTTCCGCACTGACAAAGGTTCCTTTTGTGCAAAAAAAAGAGGTGCTTACAAAATATCTTACCGCACCAATTAATGATTATTTGGGTCAAGAAGCGGTGTATCAATTGGCTACCGGAGCATTATTAGAAACTAAAAGTGTGTATGCAAAAGCATTTCAGTCTAAAAACCTTTTTGTTCGTCAGGCATTAGCGATTTCATTAAACCCAATTCCGGAAGCATTGCTAAACGATTATCAATCACTTTTAAAAGACGCATCCTATCTTACGATGGAAGTGGCTTTATACAATCTTTGGTTACAGTTTCCTGAAAATAGAGCAGTTTACTTGAAAGAAACAGAAGGAATTGGGGGGTTTTCCAATAAAAATATAAGGCAATTATGGCTTACTTTAGCATGGCTAACGGAAGGTTTTCAAGAAGATCAAAAGCCCAATTATTTGCAAGAACTAAGACGATACACTACTTCAAAATATAGTTTTGAGGTGCGGGAGAAAGCTTTTCAGTTTTTAGCAGGGATTCAGCAGTTGACAGACTTGAATTTAAAAAATTTAATCGATGCTTGTTTGCACCCCAATTGGCGTTTTGCTTCCTCTTCGCGAGATTTACTGGATCAGTTATTGCAAGACCCAAGTATGAAAAACCGTTTCATTGCTATAAAAATGGAACTTACTAAAGAAAAAGCATTGTGGTTAGGGAATAAATTAGACAAGAGGTGAAAAGTAATTTTAGTTAGTGTTTAATTATTGCAAATTCTATAAACCTGTTTTGTTTGAATTCTATTACAAATTAAAAAGATTTACAACCTTTGTAAAAATAAAGAGATAAATTTGTATCGTGGATTTAATAACCAAAATCTACCAATTTTCAGCAAAATAAAGATGATCAAAAATCCATAAATGAATAAAATTCTTAAAAATCAATATGTGCCTAATGCTAAATTTTATAGCAAAATAATGGTTACTTTTCAATACTATTCCATTTTTAGGGTAGATAAAAATCGGGTATAAATAGTTGAAATTCTGGTGCAAAAAAATATTTAAATAGGAAACAGAGGAAATTTTAAAAAAACCATTTTGAAATTATTTTCATAAAAAATGATAAGGATAGCTGCATTCTAAAAAAAGGAATTGATATGGCTTTAAAAGAGAGAAGAGTTACTGATGTAAAGTAGCACCTATGTAAAGATGAAAAAATATTTTATGCTTATGGCTTAGTATTTTCATTAAAAGAAGAAGAGGATATAGTGATAGAATATGTAAAAATATTGCGTGATATCACTGCAAGAAAAGCATCAGAAGACGCTGTAAATAAATATGCAAAAAATCTGGAAGAATGTAAAAGCCATAAAGAAACGGAAACAGACTGCCAGCACAAAATTAGACCTTTTGAACAAAGCTTCCATTAATCACTAAACCAACTTTTTAGCCAAAACCTTGTTACAAGGTTATTACTTTTTAGTTTTCACGAATCAAATTTAGATACGTCCCCTTCAACGTTAATCGGAAACAACTCTGCTTTTCTTTTTCTCATTTCTTGTGCTATTAAAAGAGTATTATTGCCGCCTAGCGCTTCAAGTTTTGAAATTATGTTGTTATAACTTTTTTCATCTCTATTTTGACTGAGTTTAAACACATTTTCTATTTTTTCTACTTCAATTTCAAACCCAACAATTGCTGGCATCATATTTTTTAAAAATTGGTCTGGAAGATTGTCGTAAAATGTTAGCGATTGTGTATTGCCTTGTTCAAATTTTAGCGTCAATTTTCGCATAAATGCTATTAATTCGTCATTTGACATAAAGATTACTTTTCCACTAATATGAACACTCATATAATTCCAAGTTGAACCCATTTGAGGATTACTATACCAAGATGCACTTACATAACAACTTGGTCCTGTAAATACAAGCAATGCGTTGGGGTTTTCGACAAAAGCTTTATAATGGTCTGTTTTTCGCATAATGTGTCCTTGCAAAAATAGTTTGCCATTTCTTTCTGCAAGTAAAACTGGAATTTGCGTTGCTACCTGATTACCCGATAGAAAACTTCCTGTCATAAAAGCAAACGGATTTTCTTCAATGAAATTTAAAATGGACTGCTTATCTTTTTCTTTGAAGAATGAAAAGTCGTACATTGTATTCTTATGTTAATTTTTTTTGCAAGTAATATGGTGTGATTATCTTTCTTGGTTTGTAATTTTTCGTATTCTATTTCAAAAATATTATAAATATCAAAATTGTTTAAAGATAATCGATTTTTTATATCATTCAAGGAATGAAAATAGAAATAACAGCTGTCGCCACTGCTACCAGCTTGAAAACCAGATTTACTTGGGTTACCTTCAACAAAACTAATATAAATTAATCCATTTTTATTTAGTAATTTATAACAGTCGGTATTAAGTTGTATGCTGTTAGTTTGTGATAAATATGGCAAATATAACCGCAAATTATTTTGCCATATTTTGTTTCAAGGGCATAAATTTTTCTGCTGTCCATAATGGCAAAGCGTGCTGTTGGATTGTCCTTTTTTGCAAGTTTTATCATATTTGTTGCAATGTCAATCTCAAAAATTTCAAAGTCTAGTCGTTTAGACAGAAGATACTTTGTAATGTTTTCTGGTCTACAGCCAATTTCTAATAGATTTGATTTGTTTTTAGAAAGTGAGTTACAATAATATCATGGGTTTCATCATACAAATATAAATCCATAAACTCATTTTGGTATCGTGAAGCATCTTTTTTCCAAGTTTTAAATGTTTCTGTAGATCTATTCTTTTTCAATTTTGTTTGGTTTCGGGAAATCTGTTTTACAATAACATGAAAGTATAAAATAGTGAAAAAATAATAAAAGAAACAGGAGATAATTGAGGAAATAGAGAGGTTTTTATATAGTTTGATGTTTTGCTGCTAGGCTTTTTGGTTTTCTGTTTGTTAACAACATTTTTTGTCTTGTTGAATTGGTGGACAGGCAACACTTCCGTAACTACAATACACACAACAGTCGCCTTGTTTTGGTTTCAGAACTTGTTTGCAGCTTTCACATTCGTAAAAATATTGGCAAGCGTCTGTCGGCATTGTTTCTTCTTTTTTGTGTCCGCAGTTTGGGCAAGTGATTGTTGCTTTTAATATGACTTCCATTTTAATTGTCTTTTTTGTTGGTTACAGAATATCCTGTGGCGTTAATTGCTTTTTCAATTTCGGTGATGTTTGTTTTGGAATTGTCAAACTCCACAATGGCGTTTCCGTTTTGGTAAGATGCGTTTGAATTTAGTATTCCTGTTAATTTATTCACTTCATGATTTACGTGTTCTTCGCAACTTACACAAGTCATTCCACTAATTGTAAACTCTACTTTTTGAATATTTGATTGGTCAACTACTATGATTTGCTTTTCTGACTTTGGGTAAAAAATGCTTGAATAGTAAGGAAAGGCAAGCATCACGATTGCAAATGCTGTTACAATTCCTAAAAACATTTTTGTTTGAATAAATTTTGGCTTTTCTTCTGTTTCGCAGTTGCAATCAATTTTTTTTTTAGGTAGTAACTTTTGATACCAAGCAAAACCAAGCACCAAAATTGTCAAACCAATAAAATAAGGTCTGAAAGGTTCAAGCCAAGAAAAAGTTGAAGCAAGTCCGCTTGTCCCTGCAATTAAAGCTAATACTGGTGTGATGCAACATAATGAAGCTGCAATAGCGGTTAAAAGTCCTGCTCCGATTAGTTTGTTGTCGGTTTTCATATGGTTTCCATAATTTTGTTTTCGTCAAGTATTTTAAAAAACGGTTTCAGCATTTTTTCATATTCTTTTGTCAATGTATAAAAAATGGTTTGTGCTTCTCGTTCGGGTTCAATTAGTTTTCTGTCTTTGAGTTTTCGCAGGTGTTGAGAAACTGCCGAAATGGTCATGCCGAGAATGTCGCTGATGTCGCAAACACAAAGTCGTTTTTCTTCATAAAGCAGAAAGAGAATTTTTAGTCTTACGTTGTTACCCGCTAATTCAAGTCCTTGTGATAGGTAGTCAAAAGTTCCGTTAAGATTGGTAACTCTGTCTTTACAGCGATTGATTTGTTTAACGTCCGCCTGTTGTCGTATGCAAGAATTGTCATCCATAGTGCAAATATAGTTAATTTGTTTATTTAAGCAATTACTTAAATATAAATTTTAAAAAAAAACCGATTTTGTCTATCGGCTTGTGTGGAGCAGAAGCAGGAAAGGCGGTTGGGCAATTGCACAAAGCCCCATTTTAGGTACAACCATCACGGAGCAACGACTTAAAAAGCGAGGCTATCAATCACTACTCGATATGTTCAAATATCTAAACCCATCTGTTTGCGAACCGCCGTATACGTGGTCCGTACGTGCGGTGGTGTGAGAGGCGCACTCCGTTCCTATTTAGGAGCGGAGCCGTCTACTCGAATATATGCTGGTTTTTTCACTTTTGTCGATTAGTCGTTGGTCTATTTTCTTTATTAGTTCAAACACATAGTCGAAATAGTTCGCAGCATTTTCTTTCGCAAAATTCTCAATATGTATTGCTTGCATTGTAGCCTTCCCTAAAAATGTAGCTACAGGAGCGGAGCCGTCTACTCGATTGTGTGTTCGTGCTTTTAATTCTGAACTCAATTTTCTTGTGAATATATCTGCACCTTTTTTATTTAAATGAGATGAATTATAAAACAATTCCTTTTTTGTACATAAATCATCGTTGGAATAGTCGAGAAAAAGCAGATTATATTTTATTGCAAAATCTTTATAAATTTTAATAATTTCGTTCCTGTTCTCAACAAATTTCTGGCCATCAATATATTCAGGTGTATAAACAAGAATTACTTTTATCTTATTTTCTTTGCTTTCAATAAGGAATTGATTAAACAAATTAACCGAAGAGGAATCAATTTCTATTTTATATTGTGACATTTTAAGTTTTGCTTTAGCTAAATCATTATTCCATTCCCTTTCCATTCCTCTAAATCCATTCTGTCTGTAAGTAATTTCTATACTATCATCTTGTTCTAAATTAAATAAATTTTCGATTTTTCTAATTTTACCACCGTATCTTAATAATGGAAAATAATAATCTTTATATGTAAAACCATTATATGATGACGTGAATTTTATTATATTTTTATTCCATAACATATATGGCAAAAATTGGTCGAGTTCATACAAATCTTCGCGTTTTTGTAAACTAAAAACATCAACAGCTAAAAGGATAATTTTTGGTGAATTATTATATTTTAAATATTCTTTATGTCTTAAATATTGCAACCAAAAATTATGTCCATCTATTCCAAAATTGTATGCTTTTAAATTTAATGAATCTTCTAAAATACTTGGATTTATATGAACCCAAGCACGAGAAGAACCATAAATAGCAATGTCTGAATCAATATTTCCAGCATAAATATCATTCCAAACTTCAATTTCTCCAGGATATGAGTGATTTTTTTTATGATTATTTGATATGAAATAATCAGCTAAAAACATTACAAAAATTATTGGGAGAGTAAAAAACAAGATACTTAATATATATTTTTTCATAATTAGAATTGGAAATAAATAAATTCTTGTTGTTCACCACTAAACCAAAATATTATGAAGATAATTGCATAATAGAATGCATAACGAAACCCTTTGTGTTTGAGTAGGCTTAAACGAGCAATTGCATATTCTTGTTCTCTTCCAAACCATTCTATAATTATGAATACTAGAATTAATAGAAATATCGGTTTTGCATAATCATCTTTATCATATATAGGAAATGTGAATAGTGAATTCGAAAATATTTGAGAAATGTAATTAATAGCATGTTTTATATTTTCTGCTCTAAAAAATATCCAAGCAAAAGCAGCAAAACTAAAGGTTAATAACATAAAAGATAATTCTTTTAATGTTGGTAAATATTTGCCTTTAGCGACAATTTCTAAATTATTACGGTTATTGTTCGTCAAAATAAGAGGTAAAAAATAAATAGCATTTAATAATCCCCAAATTATAAAAGTCCAATTTGCTCCATGCCAAAATCCACTAACAATAAAAATTAAAAAAATGTTTCTGATTTTATTCCAAGTTCCACCTCGGCTTCCACCTAATGGAATATATAAATAATCTCTAAACCAAGTTGAAAGAGAAATATGCCAACGTCTCCAAAACTCTGCAATATCTCTTGAGAAGTAAGGAAATGCAAAATTTTGTTTTAGATTAAAACCAAATAAACGAGAAGTTCCAATTGCGATATCCGAATAACCTGAAAAATCTCCATATATCTGAAATGAGAAAAATATGGCTCCTAAAACCAGTGTGCTTCCAGAATATTCAGATGAGTTATTAAAAATGATGTTAGCATATTCGGCACAATTATCTGCAATTACAATCTTTTTAAACAATCCCCATAATATTTGGCGCATTCCGTCAATTGCTCTGCCGTAATTAAAACTTCTCTTTTTATAAAATTGTGGTAATAAATTGGTTGCTCTTTCAATTGGTCCAGCAACTAATTGCGGAAAAAAACTAACAAAAGCTGAAAAGGCGATAAAATCTTTTGTTGGCTCTAATTTTTTTCTGTAAACATCGATAGAATAGCTTAAGGTTTGAAAAGTGTAAAAACTTATTCCAACTGGCAATATAATATTTAAAGAATTGGGTTGTATTTCATTTCCAAAGAATGAAAAAGCGGTTGTGAAATTTTCAATAAAGAAATTGTAATATTTAAAAAATCCCAAAAACCCGAGATTTACCAAAATGCTTGTCCAAAGTAATGCTTTTCGTTTTGTTTCATTTTCCTCTTTTGAAAGCATTAACCCAACTAAAAAGTCAACAATCGTACTAAAAAGTATCAAAGACAAAAATCGCCAATCCCACCAGCCATAAAATACATAACTAGAAATTACGATTAAAAAGTTCTGAAGTTTAAGATTTTTGTTTGTTACAAACCAATAAAGTAAAAAAACTATCGGCAAAAATATTGCAAAATCGATGGAGTTAAAAAGCATTCTATTTTTTCATAGTTTTTATGTTCATAATTTATTACAATTTTTCAGCATGACACACAACGATTGGGCTATAAGTAGTGCGGTGCAAAAAGCTAATTACTATTCAAGCTTAAAACAAATTTAGCAAAAAATCACAGAATTTTGGTTTAGCAAATAACACCACATTACTTATAGCCTTGTGTGTGTGCCCAGCATGGGCATCTTTTATTTGCCGAAAGGTAAATAATTAATTTAGAGGGTGCAAGTCCCTTATGGGCAGGGGTAACGCCTTGAACCATTAGTAAGTCGCAAGGTTGCTAACCGTGAGGTTAGGACTGAAGGAAGCGAAACTACAAAACTCGGTACTTACGAACAGGAATCAGATAAGAGGCTATGAGGCAGGATGAGCAAGCACACCATTGTGAAGTCCTAAACGCTTTAAGTGAATACCAAAATAGTAGATCTGGCTGGAATCGAGGGAAAGAAGATATTCTTACCTGGGGAGGTCTCTGTAACCACGAGATGGTAGAGCAGAGAAGTCAGCAGAAGTCATAGTACCTAAAGCAACGAGCTCCGACAAAAACGGAGAAGTCTCACAATTAGGGAAGGACTGAACA
>Ga0210058_1000914_pt1 | contig 27249 bp, 25 predicted proteins | sample CryGeymeta201511_FD_183979 | JGI IMG/M metagenome (GOLD analysis project Ga0210058, IMG submission 183979) | Groundwater microbial communities from Crystal Geyser aquifers in Utah, USA - Crystal Geyser metaG 2015-11 (SPAdes) (version 2) | ecosystem: Environmental > Aquatic > Deep subsurface >...
CACCAGCTTCTTTTCGTTCATGTCGATCACCATGCCTCCAATGATCGATCCCATTTGTACCGTTCAGACTCATTCCTCGATGGAAATACGCTCTACCGTTCAGACTCATACCATGTTGGAAAAGACTCACCCTGCCCCACCCTGACCATGTCGAAATCATCCTGGAAGACACGGGCCCCGGCATCCCGGCCGAATGGCGCTACAAGGTGTTCGAACCGTTCTTCACCACCAAGGGCGCGGAGCGCGGCCATCTCGGCATGGGCCTTTCGATGGCGCAAGACACCGTGGCCCGCCACGGTGGCCTGATCGACGTCGACCCGGACATCCGCGACGGTTGCCGGGTGCGCGTGCAACTGCCAGCGCGGCGCACGGGGAGCGCGACATGAGCCTGGACCTGGAACTAGAACACGAACTCCTGCGCACCGAACTGGAGACGCTGTACCAAGTCAGCCAGGTGCTCTCGCGCTCGCTCGACCTCAAGGAAACCCTGACCGCCGTATTGCGCGTGCTGCACGACGGCGTTGGCATGGAACGCGGCATGGTCAGCCTGGTGGAACCGGAGTCAGGCGAACTCCAGGTTTCCGTCGCCCACGGCCTGGCCGGCATCTTCACCGAGGATGTGCGCTACCGCCCGGGCGAGGGCGTGGTCGGGATGATTCTGGAAGAGGGCGAGCCGATCGCCGTGGAACGCATCGCCGACGAACCGCGCTTCCTCGGCAAGCTGAACCTCTACGACCCGGAACGCGGCTTCGTCGGCGTGCCTATCCGCAGCGGCCGCCAAGTGGTCGGCGTGCTCGCGGCGCAGACCGCTGAAGGGGCCAAAGCCTTGCTCGACGAATACACCCAGTTCATGGAGATGGTGGCCAACCTGATCGGCCAGGCCGTGCGTTTGTCCGCCGATATCCAGAAGGAACGCCAGGAACTCACCGAGGAACGCGACACCTTGCGCCGCACCGTGCGCGGGCAATACGGCTTCGACAACATCATCGGCCACACCCAGCCGATGCGGCGAGTGTTCGAACAGGCGCGGCTGGTGGCGAAGTGGAACACCACCGTACTGATTCGCGGCGAAACCGGCACCGGCAAGGAACTCATCGCCAACGCCATCCACTACAACTCGCCGCGCGGCCGCGCGGCCTTCGTCAAACTCAACTGCGCCGCGCTGCCGGAAAACCTGCTTGAGTCGGAATTATTTGGCCACGAAAAAGGCGCTTTCACCGGCGCCATGAACCAGCGCCGCGGCCGCTTCGAGCAGGCCGACGGTGGCACTTTGTTCCTCGACGAGGTCGGCGAGGTGTCCGCCGCGTTTCAGTCGAAACTGCTGCGCGTGCTGCAGGAAGGCGAACTGGAGCGGGTCGGCGGCAATCGCACCATCAAGGTGGATGTGCGCGTCATCGCCGCCACCCACCGCGACCTGGAAGGCGAAGTCGAAGCCGGGCGCTTCCGCGAGGACTTGTATTACCGCCTCAACGTCATGCCCATCACCCTGCCGGCGCTACGCGAGCACCTGGAAGACATTCCCGACATCGCCCGCTTCCTGGTCGACAAGATCGCTCGCCAACAGGCGCGCCCCCTGAACCTGACCGACGCGGCGCTGCGGGTGCTGATGCACTACCCCTGGCCCGGCAATGTGCGCGAACTGGAAAACTGCCTGGAACGCGCCGCCGTGCTGACCGAAGCCGAAATCATCGACCGCGACGCCATCCTGCTCACCGGTATCGAGGAACAGGTCAGCCTCAGCCGTGGCGCCATGCGGGCCGTGGACCTGGACGACCCCAATCTGGACGAACGCGAACGCGTCATCGCCGCCCTGGAACAAGCCGGTTGGGTGCAGGCCAAGGCGGCAAGATTGCTGGACATGACGCCGCGGCAAATCGCCTATCGCATCCAGACCTTGAACATCAAGGTGAAACAGATTTAGCCGTTGCCATGGCAAAACCGCCTCCCCCGCCAACTTCAAAGCGAAGCGCACTGTTCCCAATTAAGACCCGGCAGTCCCGCGAACGCCTGCTTGATGCGTGCTCCCCAGGCTTCGTGCAGGGATTTGAAATAGGGGTCATCGCTGCCGATGCGCAGGCATCGTTCGCCGCTGAAGCTGTCGCGTGGATAGCACATCAAATCGAGCGGCATGCCCACCGAGAGGTTGGATTTCAAGGTCGAGTCCATCGAGATCAGGGCGCATTGGGCGGCTTCTTGCAGCGGGCTGCCCCAGGTGAAGATGCGATCCAGGATGGGTTTTCCATACTTCGATTCGCCCACCTGGAAATACGGCGTGTCGATGCTGGCTTCGACGAAGTTGCCGGCGGCATAGAGGTTGAACAGGCGCGGCGCTTCGCCTGTGATCTGGCCGCCGAGCAGAAAACTGGCGTTGAAGTCGATGCCGAAGGCTCGCAGCGATGCCGCATCACGCCGGTGCACTTCGCGCAAGCAGTCACCAACATGGCGCACGGCTTCGAACATATTGGGCGCGTTGAGCAGGCTTTCGCCTTCTTTGGCCTGGCGCTCGTGGAGCAGACTGACCACCGCCTGGGTAATCGCCAGGTTGCCGGCCGAGAGCAGCACCAGGATGCGCTCGCCGGGTTGCTCGAACACGCTCATCTTGCGGAAGGTGTTGATCTGGTCGACGCCGGCATTGGTGCGGGTGTCGGAAAGGAACACCAGGCCGGCGTCCATCAGCATGCCTACACAGTAAGTCACAGTCGATTCCTCATCGAAAAACGGCTTGAGCATAGCAGGCGAGCCGCCATTTTGGAGATCGGCCATGACTGGCACGGTCCTTGCGAAGAACAGACCATAAACAGGAGCGTATGCCATGAATACTTTGATCCAGGATTACGCATCAGGCGATTTTTTCGATGAATTGATCGCCGCGAACGGCCAGCCGCGCGCCGCCGCGCGCGCCTTGTTCGAACACCTGGACGCGCTCGACGCGGCTGGCCTGGAAGAGCGCAGACAAGCCGTGAACGCCGCCATCATGACCACCGGCATCACCTTCACGGTCTACAGCGAAGCCGGCAACATCGACCGCGCCTGGCCGTTCGACATCATCCCGCGCGTGATGGCGAAGAAAGAATGGACTCGCATCGAAGCCGGCCTGAAACAGCGGCTCAGCGCCTTGAATCTATTCATTGACGACCTCTACAACGAGCAATGCATCGTCAAGGATGGGGTGTTCCCGAGCGAAATGCTGGCGGGGTCAAAAAACTTTCGCACGCAATGCCGGGGCATGACGCCCCGTTTTGGCGTCTGGGCGCACGTCTGCGGCACTGATCTGGTGCGCGATGGCGACGGCACGGTCTATGTGCTGGAAGACAATCTGCGCGTGCCATCCGGCGTTTCCTACATGCTGGAAAACCGGCAATTGATGAAGCGTTTGTTTCCCGAGTTGTTCCAGGCCTCCGTCATTCTTCCGGTGGACGATTATCCGGCCCGCCTCCATGACACCCTGGCCGCGCTGTCGCCGCGCACGGGAACGCGGCCGGTGGTGGTGGTACTGACGCCGGGCATCTTCAACTCGGCCTTTTTTGAGCACAGCTACCTGGCGCAGAAAATGGGCGCCTTCCTGGTCGAAGGCAGCGACCTGGTGGTGCAAAAGGACGACTGTGTTTACATGAAGACCATCTCCGGCCTGCGCCGGGTCGATGTGATCTACCGCCGCATCGACGACGATTTCCTCGATCCGGAAGTCTTCCGGCCCGATTCCACGCTCGGCGTCAAAGGCCTGATGCGCGCCTGGCGCGCCGGCAATGTCGGCATCGCCAACGCGCCCGGCGCCGGGGTGGCCGACGACAAGGTGGTCTATGCCTTCATCCCCAAGGTGATCCAGTACTACCTGGACGAGGAGGCGATCATCCCCAACGTGCCCAGCTACTTGTGCATGGTCGAGGAAGAGCGCGACTACGTGCTGGCCAACCTGGACAAACTGGTGGTGAAACCGGCCAACGAATCCGGCGGCTATGGCATGTTGATCGGCCCGCGCGCCACACCAGAAGAACGCGCCCGGTTCGCCGCGTTGATCAAGGCCAATCCGCGTAATTACATGGCGCAACCGACGCTGGCGCTATCCACCGCGCCGACCCTGATCGACGGCCGCCTGGAGCCGCGCCACCTCGACCTGCGCCCCTTCATCCTCCAGTCCGACCAGCTCTACTGCACCACCGGCGGCCTGACCCGGGTGGCGATGCAAGCCGGTTCGCTGGTGGTGAATTCATCGCAAGGCGGCGGCGCCAAAGACACCTGGATCGTCGATGTCGAGGAATGAAACCCGCCGGACCACCGTCCCGACGTGCGCACGGCGCACCCTACCCAAGCGGAGTTGAATCATGCTTTCCCGAGTCGCTGAAAGTCTTTACTGGATGGCGCGTTATCTCGAACGCGCCGAGAACACCGCGCGTTTCATCAACAGCACCACCCAGGTGCTGCTCGACCTGCCGCGCGGCGCCTCCTTCGGCTGGGATACGCTGCTCAAGGTGGCCGGCCTCGACGCCCTCTACAACCAGCATTACGCCGCCGCCAACGAAGCCGACATCATGCGGTTTCTGATCATGGACGAGCGCAATCCCGGCTCCATCCTGGCCAGCATCCACAGCGCGCGCGAGAACACCCGCACCTTCCGCGAGGTGCTGCCGATGGAAATCTGGGAGCGCATCAACGGTCTCTACCTCTACAGCCGCGATAACGCCGCACGCGCCACCCATAGCCGCAGCCAGCGCTATGAAGTGCTCAACGGCATCATTGAACGACGCCAATCGGTGATCGGGCTGCTGGTCGGCTCGATGAGCCATGACCTGGTCTACCAGTTCCTCAAGTTGGGCCGCAGCCTGGAACGCGCCGACATGACCACGCGCATCATCGACGTCAACTCGGCGGTCAACCTGCCCACCGACGGAACTTCCGACATGGCGCACATGGCGCGTGAACGCCTCTGGATGAGCACGCTCAACGCCTTGTCGGCTTACCAGATGTATCGCCAGCACGTCGGTGTGCATGTGGAAGGCCCGCGGGTTGCGAAATACCTGCTCACCGACTCGCACTTCCCGCGCACCGTGACGCATTGCCTGAGCGAAATCGAAGACGCCTTGTCCGTGCTGATCGACTCCCACGCCCCGCTGCAAACCGCCCGCATCGCCTGGAGACGCCTGGAAGCGATGCGTTTCGACGATGTCTCGCCCGCCGTGCTGCACGAACACCTCGACCAGATCCAGGCTGACCTGGCAAATCTGCACGACGCCATCTCGCGCAAATATTTCTACCTGTATCAGCCCGCCACGATGCAGGAACAGAGCCTGGCGCAATGATCCCTCTCTCCCTCGATTTCCCCCGCTACGGCGACAAACTGAATTCCGATTTCTTCGAGGAATTCCTCGTGCAACTGCTGGAGGAGCGCGACCGTGGCGGCCTCACCGGGATGATCCGGCAGATCGACGCCCTGATGATTACCGTCGAACCGGGGCACTCCCTCGCCTATGTCGGCGAGCTGTGCCTGATGACGCCGTATCACTACCTGGTCACGCTGGAATCGGAAAGCCACTTCACCCACGTTTTGCGCATCGACATGAACGCCCCGGACGTGCTGGTGAGAGAAGTGAAAGACCCCAACACGCGCGGCATCTTCCGCAGCCTGAACGAGGTCTACCCGATCGGCGCGCAGAAACCGAACTCGCGCTACATGGGCGAAGTCTTCCGCGTCACCAGCCTGCATGACGTGGTTGAACTGCAGAAATCGCGTGACGTGCGCTTCTTCAACCAGGATCAGATCCGCAAGCTGGAGCTGCCCGGCAACATGGTCGTGGTGAAACCCAGCCCCTACACGCACAACATCGTCGGCTACTGGGAACGGCCGGAACACCACATCCGGGTCTACCCGCTGGGCCTGTCCAGCATCCGTCCAGACGTGCAGGCGGCTTATGAGGCAGCCAAAGCAGTGCAGAAAAAACTCGGCCTGGACAAGATGTTGTTGCCCATCGACCACCTCGCCACCCGCGTCTACAGCCAGAACCGCGAAGCCGCCATCCTCGAATACCTCACGCTGACTAGCTACTACTACTGGGGCTCTTATGACATCAAGGAGCAGAACTCATCGACCAACGTCACCAAGAGCGTGCACCACGACAACGAACTGGAATGCCCGGCCAAGGTGTTCACCGCCGCCAACCACCCCTATTTCGTCAATCACCTGCTGCAATTGCCCTCACCCACCGAAGCCTTCGTGCGCAACTATGGCCCGCGCCTGCACCATATCGCGGTGGCGGTGAACGACGGCCACACCGGCGAGGGCGACAACCTCAAGGCCAATATTGACTATGTGGTGCAAGCGCTACGCGATTGCGGCCAGAACTTCCTGCTCGACGTGATCGGCAGCGAAGAAGCAGGCCTGAAACAGATTTTCTCCAGCGCTTCCGAGTATTCCAGCCTGATCATCGAATACGTGCAGCGCTTCGGCGACTTCCAGGGCTTCTTCACCAAAGACAACGTCGCTCGCCTGACCCATGCCGCTGGCGTGGAAGAAGGATTGCGCGCGATGGACGACGCGGCGCGAGCGGCAGAGGTGGCGCGGTAGATTCATCTCATCGAGTAGGGTGCGCCGCGCGCACCATGGGGCGTGTCCCAGGCGATGCCGTCCTCACGGAAGATGAATCGGTGCGCACGGCGCACCCTTCCGTGGCGGTTCCGGGGGCAGGGCAATCAGCTCTTGCACATGGGTGAACCAGGTCAGCGAGATGGCTTCGGCGGCGGCGATGTAGATGCGTTCTTCGGCGCTGAACACCGGCCGCTCGGCGTTGCAACGCTGGCCGACGTGGGCCAGTTCGGCCAGGTGGCGGCGCGCCGTGTGGATCTGGTAAATCAGCGCGCGCGGGCTTTCGGCGCGGGCTTTCGTTATCCCACAGCAACAGTTCCAGCACGCCGGCCAGGTAGGGTTCGCCGCGGTAACGACGGCGAAAAGTGATTTTCCCAAGCCAGGCCGGCCAGCACGTCGACCAGACGGCCGCGCCAGAGATCGATGCGCTCATGGCCGCCGCCGACTTTGCGAATAAAATGCTCCAGCAGCCTGTCGGACTTTGGCATCGTCGGCTGCGAAACGACCGCGACGGCCCATTTTTCACCTGCTTCTTGCCCCATAGTCCGACTATGCGGCGGCGAATCAGGCAAAAACTGCGCTCATCGGGGCCGCTTCTCGCTATCGACGACCAAAGCCCGACAGGCTGCCAGGCTCGCAAAAAACCTGACTCGAAACCGCCGATCCAAAAGGATTGATCATGTCCACAACTTTGAATGAAGTCCTACCCCTCACCCGAGAACTCGATCTGGCCGATCGTGCAAAATTGGCCGAGCAGTTATTGACCAGCTTGGACGAGCCGAGTGAGGTTGAAGTAGAGAAACTCTGGATCGAGGAGGCCAAGCGACGCCTGGCTGCTTATCGGGCGGGCCAGGGCGAAGCCATTCCAGCCGAAGAGGTCTTTCGCCGCGCATTGGCTGATCTCGAATGAAAGTTCGGTTTCTATCCGAAGCGGATGTCGAGTTTCGTGAATCAGCCCGCTATTACGAAGACAAGGCGCCAGGCCTTGGCGTTGCCTTCATCGCCGAGGTGCATCGCGTTGCTGCCATCGTGGCGTCGCAGCCAAGCATAGGCAGTCCTGTGGATGATGAACTTCGCAAATTCATCCTCCGCCGTTTTCCGTACAACGTGATCTATTCCATTGAGGGCGATGAGGTTGTCATGACCTCAGTGGCTCACCACAAACGGCGCCCGTTCTATTGGAGCAGGCGCGGCCGGAAATGATTACTTCGTTTTGCGCCACCGCGAGGGCAAGCTTATTGTTCCTTGCGGACGTTGAAACAACAAGCCACCACCCGCAGTTGAGGGCCAGGATTGCTGGCCCATCGAAATCAACCGCCTGGATACCCGCTTTCGCGGGTTGACGGTTTTTTCGAGGCGCCCACCAGGTTCTTTCAGTTCTCACACATGCGTGTCACCGTCACGCCGACATCCAGGCTGTGTGCGCCGCCGCCATAGACGACCCCTTTCAGCGGCGCGACATCGGCGTAATCGCGGCCCCAGGCCAGGGTGAGGTGGCCTTCGCCAATGGCGGCGCCATTGGTTGGGTCGAAATCGAACCAGCCGTGGTTCGGCAGGAACAGGCTGATCCAGGCGTGCGAGGCATCGGCGCCAAGCAGAATGGGCGCCCCGGGAGCCGGCGTGGTTTCCAGATAGCCGCTGACATAGCGCGCGGCCAGGCCGAGGCCGCGCAAGCCGGACAGCACCAGGTGCGCGAAGTCCTGGCAGACGCCATGCCGCTCGGCCAGCACTTCGGCGATCGGCGTGTCGATTTCCGTGGCATTCGGACGGTAGGCGAACTCGGCATGGATACGCGCCGCCAGGTCGGCGGCGGCAGCGAGTAGCGGCCGGCCTGGCGTGAAGCTGATGCGCACGTATTCGACGGCGGCCGGCTCGAACGGCGCGTGCGGCGAGGGCAGGCAGAACTCGCGCGCGGCAACGCATTCCGGGTCCGTTTCGCCGTGCAGAGGCTGCCGCAAAGTTTCGACGACCGCATTCCAGGCGGGGGAAGTCGCGGGCAACGGCGCCAGCGTGCGCTCGATCAGGCTGCATGCGGTGACGCTCAGGCTTTGATGCGGCTGGCGCAGATTGAACCAGACCACGCGGTTGCCAAAGGCATCGTCGCGCTCGCGGTAATCGTCGACGAAGGGATTCATCACCAGCGTGCGTTCCAGCACGCGCTGCCCCGCCGCCGCGCGCGGCAGCAGGCGCGCTTCGCCATAGTTGAGGCCGACACGATGCGCGTAGCGATAGGTGTTGAGGTGTTCGATGCGGAAGCGGCTCATGGGCGTGGCGGTTCCGGGCGCAGGACATACAGCTCTTGCACATGGGTGAACCAGGTCAGCGAGATGGCTTCGGAGGCGGCGGTGAGATGGCCCGCTATCTCGCCCAGGGTGCGGATCAGCGCCGGTCGCGCCGGGCCCTCGATACGCCAGTCTTCGATATTCGCTGCGGCGGCGTAGATGCGTTCTTCGGCGCTGAACAACGGCCGCTCGGCGTTGCAACGCTGGCCGACGTGGGTCAGTTCGGCCAGGTGGCGGCGCGCCGTGTGGATCTGGTAAATCAGCGCGCGCGGGCTTTCGTTGTCCCATAGCAACAGTTCCAGCACGCCGGCCAGGAAGGGTTCGCTGCGGTAACGGCGGCGAAAAGTGATCAGGCTGTCGGCGCTGGCGAGCACCAGCGACAGACTTTCGCGTTCCGCCTCGCCGCTCAGGCGCGATTGCAGGGTCTGGCTGAGCAGCGTCGATTGCGTCAGGCCGCGTTCGATGCGGCGACCGAGGTCGAAGTAGCGGAAGCCGGTCTCGCGCGGCAAGGTTTCCGAAGCCAGGCCGGCCAGACCGGCCAGCGCATCGACCAGACGGCCAAGCCAGAGATCGATGCGCTCATGGCCACCGCCGACTTTGCGCGCGAGTTTGCCAACCCGCTGCCCCCAGTCGCGCTCGACCCGATCGAGGAGCCGCCAGATCGCCACTGACCAGTATTCGCGCGTGCCGTAGGCGCAGCCGAGCAGGCAGCGCACGGTATGCGCGAGGTTGCCGGGGCGCTCGTTTTGCGTGGTGAGTTCGCGCACGCAGGTCGCCAGATCGCTGCGGTCTTTACCGCCGCAGTCGCCCGGCGCATAGCCCATCAGACGCATCAGCGCGTGCAGAACCGGCTCCAGGCCGGGCGCGGTCTCTTCTTCCCAGAGCCCGTCCAGCACCGCCCGCAGCAGACGCGTCACCGCTTCCGCACGTTCGAGATAACGGCCGGCCCAGAACAGGTTGTCCGCCGCCCGGCTGGTGAGGATTTCACTTTCGCGCCGATTGCTGGCCAATGCGCTGGCCGAGGCGCTTGCCGATTGCGGCGTCGATTGCGCCAGCGGCTGCAGCCCGGACACGGAGGTGATCCAGGTGTCCTTGTTGAGCGCACCGCTCTGGCTGGAAAGCAGGCGCCCGCTGGTACAGCGAGTCAGACCGCCGGGCAGCGAGGCATAACCTTCTTCGCCCTGGCTGACCAGGAAGGCGCGCAGGCTGGCCTTGTGCGGCAACAACCTTCCCCCTTGCAAGGCCGGCGTGGTGGAAAGTTGCAAGGGTTCCTGGCCAACGAATAGATGCGGCTGGGCTTCGATACGCGCGCGCCAGGCGGCCAACTGTTTGCGGTCGAGGTCGGCGCCGATGACGGTTTCGCTGGCCTGGCCGCGATGAATCGGCTTCAACACCAGACGCGGCAAATTCGCCAGCACATGCTCACGTTCGCGATGTTGTCCGCACCACCAGGTGGCGGCACTGGGCAGCAGCAGTTTTTCCCCCAGCAGCGCCTTGGCCAGAACCGGCAGAAACGGAATCAAGGCGGGATTCTCCAGCAAGCCACTGCCGAGCGGATTCGCCAAAGCCACGTTGCCGCGCCGCACCGCCTCGACCAGGCCGGCCACGCCCAGGCGCGAGTCCTGGCGCAATTCGAGCGGGTCGCACCATGCCTCGTCGACCCGGCGCAGGATCACATCGACCGGCTGCAGGCCTTGCACCGATTTCAACCAGACGCGGCCATCGCGCACGGTCAGATCGTCGCCCTGCGCCAGGTTGTAGCCCAGGCGCGCGGCCAGATAGGCGTGTTCGAAATAGGTTTCGTTGGCCGGCCCCGGCGTCAGCACGACGACTTGCGCATTCTCGCGCGCTACATTGCCCAACCCGCCCAGCGCGCCGCGCACCGCCTCCAGCCAGGGATTGAGTTTGGCGACGGCGGCGTCTTCGAGAAACTCCGGAAAGGTGCGCGCCATCACGCTGCGGTTTTCCAGCGCATAACCGGCGCCGGAGGGCGCTTGCGTGCGATCGCCCATGACCCAGATGCGGCCATCCGGTCCGCGCGCCAGATCGGCGGCATAGAAGGTGAGCTGCCGCCGATCCGCCGGCATTGCGCCCAGCAGCGGCCGCAAATAGCCGGCATGGGCGTAAATCAGATCCGGCGGCAGCAGGCCGCGCTTGAGCAGAGTTTGCGGCCCGTACAGGTCGCGCAAGACCCGGTCGAGCAGGCGCGCGCGCTGTTCCAGGCCGGCTTCGATGCCCTGCCACTCGACCGCATCCAGCAACAGCGGAATCGGATCCAGTTCCCAGGTCCGCGAGTAGCCGCGCGGGTCGTTGTAGATGTGATAAGTGACGCCGTTTTCGCGCAGCAGGCGATGGATGCGCTGCCCGCGCGCCGACCAGTCACGCGCGCCGAGATTCGCCAATCCGGTGGCCAATTCGCGCCAATGCGGACGCACGCCCGATTCCGCATCCCACATCTCGTCCCAGGCGTCGGGCAGCGGCTGATACTCGGGTGGGCTCAGCATGGGGTGGAGGGAAAGTTGATTCATGCCCAGTACTGACGGTCGGAGTTCAAGCGGCGAGCGCCAGCGGAAAACGAATATCGGTCTCTTCGAATAGCACAAAAACCGTTTCGTCCTCCGCCCGTTCGATCAGGCCGAGGTCGAGCAGGCGCGCACTTAACTCGGCCATGATAACGGTATATTGCGTACAGGCAATGTACGGTTGCGCATAGCACTATTCAGTACTTCACTCTGGCCGTCGCCGCAAATCCAGCGTGTACGGATATTCATTCGTTGCCTCCTCCGGCGGCGGCGCCATCGGTACGAGGCCGCTGCCGGCGGGCAGGAACTCGGCCAGGCGGGCCAGATCGGGCGGCACCCTGAGCGGGCCGGGCGTGTGGTTCCAGTCCTGGAAGCGGTTGACGCGGCGCGACTCGGCTTCATTGGCATTGACCGGGAACACGTCGTAGCTGAGGCCGCCGGGGTGGCTGACGTGGTAGGCGCAGCCGCCGATGGCCTTGCCGGTCCAGGTGTCGATCAGGTCGATCACCAGCGGGCTATGCACGCCGATGGTGGGGTGCAGGGCGGAGGGCGGTTGCCAGGCGCGATAACGGATGCCGGCGACGTATTCGCCGTGGCGGCCGGTGGATTTCATGCGCACGCCGCGACCGTTGCAGGTGAGCACGTGGCGACTGTCGGTCAGCCCGGTCACCCGCACCTGGAGGCGTTCCATCGAGGAGTCGACGAAACGGGCGGTGCCGACGTTGCTGAGTTCCTCGCCGAGGACATGCCAGGGTTCGATGGCGGTGCGCAGTTCGATTTCGATGTCGCCGATTTTGACCGTGCCGATGCGCGGGAAGCGGAATTCGATGTACGGGTCGAGCCAGTCGGCCTGGAACGGATAGCCGGATTCCTGAAGGTCGCGCACCACGTCGAGTAGGTCGGCGCGCACATAGTGCGGCAGCATGAAGCGGTCGTGCAGTTCGGTGCCCCAACGCACCAGCTTGTGGCGATAGGGGTTTTCCCAGAAGCGCGCCACCAGGATGCGCAGCAACAGCATCTGTGCGGCGCTCATCTGCCAGTGCGGCGGCATTTCGAAGCCGCGGAACTCCACCAGGCCCTGGCGGCCGCTCGGGCTGTCCGGGGAGTAGAGCTTGTCGATGGAAAACTCGGAGCGATGCGTGTTGCCGCTGAGGTCGACCAGCAGATTGCGCAACAGGCGGTCGACCAGCCAGAGCTGGGTGGTCTCCCCGGCCGGCATTTGCTGGAAGGCGATTTCCAGTTCGTAGAGCTTCTCGTCTCGCCCCTCGTCGACGCGCGGCGCCTGGCTGGTCGGGCCGATGAACATGCCGGAAAACAGGTAAGACAAGCCGGGGTGGTGCTGCCAGTAAGTGACCAGGCTCATCACCAGGTCGGGCCGGCGCAGCATCGGGCTATCGGCCGGGGTGGCGCCGCCGAGGGTGACGTGGTTGCCGCCGCCGGTTCCGGTGTGGCGGCCGTCGAGCATGAATTTCTCCGTCGTCAGCCGCGCCAGGCGGGCTTCCTCATAGAGCGCGCGGGTGTTGGCGGTCAGGTCGTCCCAGTTGCTGGCGGGATGGATATTCACTTCGATGACACCCGGATCGGGCGTCACCATCAGGCGTTGCAAGCGCCAGTCGCGCGGCGGTTCGTAGCCTTCCAGGATGATCGGGGTGTTCTGTTTCGCGGCCACGGTTTCGATGGCGGCGATGAGTTCCAGATAATGTTCCAGCGCCGACAGCGGCGGCATGAAGACGCGCAGCACGCCGCCGCGCGCCTCGACGCAGAGCGCGGTGTGGATGACTTTGGCCGGGGTGGGCGCGGTGTCCATGGCTCCGTCCGCCACGCCTTGTGCATGGATTTCCGGATGCGCTTCCTGCTCCGCCTGAAACTCGGAAAAGCGCCTGGCCACTTCGCCATAGACATCCGGAAGCTCGCCCCGCGGCGCGAACAGGTCCAGCGGCCACGGGGTTTCACGTTCCACTTCGGCAACCCAGGGCAGGCTGTCCAGCGGCAGGCGCAGCCCCATCGGCGAGTCGCCCGGGATCAGGTAGAGGCGGCCGCGCCGGAAGTTCCAGTCACTGCTATTCCATCGCTTCTCGACGCCATCACGGGCGATCGGCAGGACATAGCCCACCGCCGCGTCCAACCCGCGCGACAGCTTGTCGGCCAGGCTACGGCGTTCCTGCGGATCTTTCAGATCGGCGTGGGCGGGGTCGAGATTGAGCGGGATTTCCGCCTCTTTCAGCAGGTAATGCAAGGCGTCCTCGAAGCCGGGCTGGATGTGCCGAGTCGGCAAGCCGAGATGTTGCGCCAGCAAGTGGATGAACTCGGACGCATGCGCGGTGGTGTGGCCATAGTCGAGGCCTTCATCCGCCAGCAGCGCCGGGTTCTGCCACAACGCCACGCCGTCACTGCGCCAAAAAATCCCCAGCGCCCAGCGTGGCAGCGGCTCGCCGGGATACCACTTGCCCTGGCCAGAGTAGCGCAGGCCGTCGGGCGCGTAGCGTTTGCCCAGGCGTTTCCACAAATCCTGCGCGCGTTCCAGCTTGTGCGCCCCCAATGCGGCGGTGTTCCACTGCGCCGATTCCATGTCGTCGATCGACACGAAAGTCGGCTCGCCGCCCATGGTCAGACGCACGTCGAGTTGCGCCAGCTTCGCGTCCACCGCGCGCCCGAGGGCGTCGATGGCGGTCCACTGGTCGTCGCGATAGGGCTTGGTGACGCGCGGATCTTCGTGGATGCGGGTGACACTGTTGTCGAAGCTGAAATTGACCTCGCACGCGTCCATCGCGCCGCTCACCGGGGCGGCGCTGACCGGGTCCGGCGTGCAAGCCAGCGGGATATGGTTTTCGCTGGCGAACAGGCCGGAGGTGGGGTCGAGGCCGATCCAGCCCGCACCCGGCACATAGACCTCGGCCCAGGCGTGCAGGTCGGTGAAATCGGCTTCCGGGCCGGAGGGGCCATCGAGCGATTTGACGTCGGCGGCCAGTTGCACCAGATAGCCGGACACGAAACGCGCCGCCAGCCCCAGATGGCGCAGGATCAGCACCAGCAGCCAGGCGCTGTCGCGGCAGGAACCACAGGCCAGTCGCAGTGTTTCCTCGCAGGTCTGCACGCCCGGTTCCATGCGGATGTTGTATTTCAGGGCTTGCCAGACGCGCTGGTTGAGATCGACCAGAAAATCCTGCGTGCGCCGTTTCGTGCGGTCAACGCCCTCGAGCCAGGCCAGCAAAAGCGGCCCTGATTCGGCCAACTCGCAATACGGCACCAGTTCCTTGGCCAACTGCGCGTCGTATTCGAACGGGTACTCCTTGGCGGATTCCTCCAGGAAGAAATCGAAGGGGTTGATTGCCGTCATGTCGGCAATGACTTCCACTTCAAAGTCGAAGTGCGTGGTCTTTTCCGGAAACACCAGACGCGCCAGAAAGTTGCCGAACGGATCCTGCTGCCAGTTGATGAAATGCTGCTCCGGCAGAATGCGCAGCGAATAGCCCAGGATCGGCGTGCGGCTGTGCGCGGCGGGACGCAAGCGCAAGATGTGCGGGCCCAGATTGACCGGCTTGTCGTAGCGGTAATGGGTCTTGTGGCGAATGGCGACGCGGATGCTCATGGATTCAGGTCCGATGTGGAGGCCGGCATTTACCAGCAAGATTCGCGCCCGCTTGCCGTCGGCGCTCGCGACAAGACGAGAAGCGAGCCTTATCAGTGGGATGGCGGCGCCCTCCGCCCTTCGCGCGGTGAGGCCCATATCAATAACAGCGCACGATGCCAGGCAGAAAGCACCGGATTGGTGCGTCGCGCCGTAGGGATCGAGCCCACCCTACCTGGCTGGGTTGCCGTTAACGCCGCGGAACACGCAGCCGGGCCGGGCCATGTTGCGCCGGCACTGCAACAGCCTGTCGCAAACCTTACAAGCGCCCTAAACGGTGTGACTCCAGACACCCGGTTTTCGCCATGGCAAGAAAAATATCTATTAAATAACAATAAGTTAATGGCACCTCAAGGTCTGGCACAAGCCTTGCGAATAGACCTGCAACGCCACTCTGGCAGCCCCTGGAGCCCAACATGATTACCCTCACCCCTGCCGCCCTTGCCGCCATCGACAAGTTCATCAAGGGCGCTGCTACCCAGGTGGCTGGCTTGCGCATCGCCATCTCCGGCGGCGGATGTTCCGGTTTTCAGTACGGCATGAAGTTGGAAGAAACCAAGGCCGAGGATGATCTGGTGGTCGAAATGGACGGTGTCATTTTGCTGGTCGATCCCTTCTCCGCGCCGCTGTTGCAAGGCGTTACCGTGGATTTCGTCGATAGCCTGAATGGTTCCGGCTTCAAATTCGTCAATCCGAACGCGACCAGCAGTTGCGCGTGCGGCTCCTCCTTCTCTGCTTGATTTTTTGTTCAAGGAACGGCCATGTGGGACTACTCGGAAAAAGTCAAAGAACACTTCTTCAGCCCGCGCAATGCCGGCGCACTGGATGACGCCAACGCCGTCGGCGATGTCGGTTCGCTCAATTGCGGCGACGCGCTGCGCCTGATGCTGAAGGTCGATCCGGATACGGAAACCATCCAGGACGCCAGCTTCCAGACCTTCGGCTGCGGCTCCGCCATCGCCTCCAGCTCGGCATTGACCGAGATCATCAAGGGCATGACGCTGGACGACGCGCTGAAAGTCAGCAACCAGGACATCGCCGATTACCTCGACGGACTGCCGCCGGAGAAGATGCACTGTTCGGTGATGGGGCGCGAAGCGCTGCACGCCGCCGTCGCCAACTATCGCGGCGAAGAATGGCGCGACGATCACGAGGAAGGCGCGTTGATCTGCAAGTGCTTCGCCATCGATGCGGTGCTGATCGAAGAGACGGTGCGGGCCAACAACTTGTCCTCGGTCGAGGACGTGATCAATTACACCAAGGCCGGCGGCGGCTGCTCCTCGTGCCATGAGGGCATCGAGGAAATCCTGGTGAAAGTGCTGGCCGAACGCGGCGAAACCTTCAACCCGCATACGGTAGAGATCAAGGAAGAAGCCAAGCCCGCCAAGTTGACCAACCTGCAACGCATCAAGCGTATCGAGACCGTGCTGGAGGCTATGCGCCCGCAATTGCAGCGCGACCACGGCGACATCGAACTGGTGGATGTGGACGGCAAGACCCTCTACGTCAACATGACCGGCGCCTGCTCCGGTTGCCAGATGGAAGCGCTGACCCTGCAAGGCATCCAGCAGAAGCTGATGGAAGACCTGGGCGAATTCGTCAAGATCGTGCCCAGCCGCGCCGGTTCGTTGTCCAGAGCCGCCAGCCAGCCGTAAAAAACGTTGCGCATGGCGCACCAGCCATCGCCTCAAGGAGCCATCATGGACGGCATCTACCTCGACAACAACGCCACCACCCGCGTCGACGACGCCGTGCTGGAAGCCATGTTGCCCTACTTCACCGAGCAGTTCGGCAACCCTTCTTCCATGCACAGCTTCGGCAACAAGGTGGGACTGGCGATCAAGAAGGCGCGCTTGCAGGTGCAGGATCTGCTCGGCGCCGAGCACGATTCGGAAATCATTTTCACCTCCTGCGGCACCGAATCCGATTCCACCGCCCTCCTCTCCGCCATCAAGTCCAACCCGAAAAAGAAGGAAATCATCACCACCAGCATCGAGCATCCAGCGGTGCTGACGCTGTGCGCAAACCTGGAAAAAGAGGGCTACAAGGTCCACACCCTGAAGGTGGACGAGAAAGGCCGCCTCGACCTCGACGCCTACGCCAGGCTGCTGTCCGACCGAGTCGCCGTGGTTTCCGTGATGTGGGCCAACAACGAGACCGGCACGTTCTTCCCGGTGCTGGAAATGGCCGAAATGGCGCATGCCGCCGGCGTGCTGTTCCACACCGACGCGGTGCAGGCGGTGGGCAAGGTGCCGATCGACCTGAAGACCAGCAAGATCGACATGCTTTCGCTGTCCGGCCACAAGCTGCATGCGCCGAAAGGCATCGGCGTGCTCTACCTGCGCCGCGGCGTGCGTTTCCGTCCTTTATTGCGAGGCGGCCACCAGGAACGTGGCCGCCGCGCCGGCACGGAAAATACCGCCTCCATCGTCGGCCTCGGCAAGGCGTGCGAACTGGCGCAAGCGGCGATGCATCACGAGAACACCGAAGTCCGCCGTCTGCGCGACAAGCTGGAGGCCGGCATCCTCGCCCGCGTGCCGCGCGCCTTCCCCACCGGCGACGTTACCAACCGCCTGCCCAACACCAGCAACATCGCGTTCGAGTTTATCGAGGGCGAAGCGATCCTGCTGCTGCTGAACAAATTCGGCATCGCCGCTTCGAGCGGCTCAGCCTGTACCTCGGGTTCGCTGGAGCCCAGCCACGTGATGCGCGCCATGGGCATCCCCTACACCGCCGCCCACGGCACCATCCGTTTCTCCCTGTCGCGCTACACCACCGAAGCCGAGATCGACCGCGTCATCCAGGTCACCCCGGAAATCATCGCGCAACTGCGCAAGCTGTCGCCCTACTGGGGCAAGACCGGGCCGGCGACGGAACCGGAGAAGGCCTTCGCACCCGTGTACGCATAGCTTGCCCGCCTAACCCCGCCTGAACCCTTGTGGTCATGGTGAGTTGCCCGCCCGCTTCACAGGGGCGAGCTTTTTTTTGTCCATGAATCCGCATCAACCAGGCGCCTGGTTTTGTCACCTTGCTCACAACCCCGCCTCACCTACCTGTGCCGTTTATGACAACAGCCATCAAAATAATCTTAAAAGATCAATAAAAACAACAAGATAACAATTCAACTCAATCAGGCACGCGGCTTGCGCTACTCAGGTCGTCACCATCAGGAGGACAACTCGTGGAACTTCCCGTACTCAACATCAGCCCGGCTGCCGCATCCGGTGGCGGCTGCGATTCCCACGCCTGCGGTTCCACCGGCGATCAGCTCGGCCATCTGCCGGAACATATTCGCGCCAAGGTGCATAACCACCCCTGTTATTCGGAACAGGCGCACCACTATTTCGCCCGTATGCACGTGGCGGTGGCGCCGGCTTGCAACATCCAGTGCCATTACTGCAACCGCAAGTACGACTGCTCGAACGAGTCACGTCCCGGCGTCGTCTCGGAAGTGCTGACTCCGGCGCAGGCGGTGAAAAAGGTCATGGTGGTGGCCGCCAACATCCCGCAGATGACGGTGCTGGGCATCGCTGGACCGGGAGACCCGCTGGCCAACCCGGAGCGCACTTTCGCGACCTTCCGCGAACTCTCTAAAAAGGCGCCAGACATCAAGTTGTGCGTCTCCACCAATGGCCTGGCGCTGCCCGAGTCGATCGACGAACTGTGCCGCCACAACATCGACCACGTCACCCTCACCATCAACTGTGTCGATCCGGACGTGGGCGCGAAGATCTATCCGTGGGTGTTCTGGAAAAACAAGCGAATAACCGGCCGCGAAGGCGCGGCGATCTTGATTGCGCAGCAACAGAAAGGCCTGGAGATGCTGACCGCGCGCGGCATTCTGGTGAAGGTCAACTCGGTGATGATCCCCGGCATCAACGACGAACATCTGGTGGAAGTGTCGAAGGTGGTCAAAGCCAAAGGCGCTTTCCTGCATAACGTCATGCCGCTGATCGCCGAGCCGGAACACGGCACGTTTTACGGCCTGATGGGCCAGCCCGGCCCGACCCACGAGGCATTGCAGAAGCTGCAGGACGCCTGTGCCGGCGACATGAACATGATGCGCCATTGCCGCCAGTGCCGCGCCGATGCGGTCGGCATGCTGGGCGAGGATCGCGGCCAGGAATTCACCCTGGACAAGATCGAGGACATGGAAATCGACTACCCCGCCGCGATGGTGAAGCGCGCCGAAGTGCATGCCCAGATTGCTCGTGAACTGGAAATCAAGGAACTGGCGCGCACTGCGAAAACTGAGCTGGTAGCGATCAGCGGTCTGAAGCAGGACAAAGCGAAAACGCGCCCCGTGCTGATGGCGGTAGCCACCAAGGGCGGCGGCGTGATCAACGAGCACTTCGGCCACGCCAGCGAGTTTCTGATCTATGAAGCCTCGGAGTTTGGCGTGCGCTTCATCGGCCACCGCAAAACGATTCCGTATTGCGAGGGCGGTGATACCTGCGGCGACGGCGAGAGCGCGCTGGACGTGACCATCCGCGAACTGTCCGGTTGCGAGGTCGTGCTCTGTTCCAAGGTCGGTTACGAACCCTGGGGCCCGCTCGAAGCCGCCGGCATCCAGCCCAACGGCGAACACGCGATGGAAGCCATCGAGGACGCGGTGCTGGCGGTTTACGCGGAGATGGATGCGGCTGGCAAGCTGGCGGCCAAGCCGGTGGTGCAACAGAAAGCGGCTTAGGGAGACACGATCATGGCCTTTGAAATCCTCTCAACCTGCGTCAACTGCTATGCCTGCGAGCCGCTGTGTCCCAATCAGGCGATCTACCAAGCCAGCCCGCATTTCCTGATCGACCCGGACAAATGCACCGAGTGCATCGGCGACTACCTGGATGCGCAGTGCGGCAGCATCTGCCCGATCGAGGGCGCGATCCTCGACGAGCTGGGCCGCGAACTGAATCCGCCCGGTTCGCTTACCGGCATCTCGCCCGCCCTGCTGGCGCGGTATCAGGCCGCCGTGGAAGCAACCTATCAGGCTGCGCTTGAGGCAAAAACGGCATGAAGCCCATCGCCCTCGCCCCCGGCGTGTTCTGGATCGGCGCCCTCGACCCGCAATTGCGGGTGTTCGACGTCATCCTCAAAACCGCCAATGGCACTACCTACAACGCCTATTGCGTGCGCGGCGAGACGGGGGTGGCGGTGATCGACACGGTGAAGGCGGAGTTCGCGGACACGTTCTTCGAGCGACTGGAACAGGTGGCACGCTACGACGAAATCACCGTCATCGTTCTCAACCATCTGGAACCCGACCACACCGGCGCGCTGCCTGAATTGATGCGGCGGGCGCCGAACGCGCGGCTGATTATCTCGGTGAAGGCGCAAACCATGTTGAAGGGCCTGCTGAAAAGCGAAGACCTGGCCTATACGCCGGTGGATACCGGCGACACGATGGAGCTGGGCGGGCGCACGCTGGCTTTTCTCAACACCCCTTTTTTGCACTGGCCGGACACCCAATGTACCTATCTGAATGAAGAAGCGATGCTGTTCTCCGGCGACGTGTTCGGCTGCCATTTCTGCGACGACCGCCTGTTCAACGATCGCGTCGGCGATTTCCGTTTTTCGTTCGAGTATTACTACCAGCACATCATGCGGCCATTCCGCGAATACGTGCGGGCGGGGCTGGACTTGATCGAACCGCTCGACCTGAAGCTGATTGCCCCGGCGCATGGGCCGATTCTGTGCGACAGCCCGCGCGCCTATGTGCAGCGCTACCGGCAACTGGCCGCGCCGCTGCTGCATAACGAATCGGCGGACCGAGCCAAGACGCTGCTCATCTTCTACATCAGCAGCTACGGCAACACCGCGCGCATGGCGCTGGCGGTGCGCGACGGCGCCGAATCCATCGAGGGCGTGCGCGCCAGCCTCTATGACCTGCAAGGCGGCGAGATCAACCCCTTCGTCGATCTGATCGAGGAAGCCGACGGCATTGTGTTCGGCTCACCCACCATCAATGGCGATGCGGTGAAACCGATCTGGGACTTGCTCTCCTCGCTCGCTGTGGTCAGCGTCAAGGACAAGCTGGGGGCCGCCTTCGGCTCCTATGGCTGGACCGGCGAAGCCGTGGCAATGGTGGAAGACCGCCTGCGTGGACTCAAGCTGCGTGTGCCGGTGTCTGGGGTGAAGGCCAAGCTCATCCCCAACGAAGCGGAATTGGCCCAGTGCTGGATGCTCGGCTATCAACTCGCCGAACACCTCACCGGCCGCAACGCGCACCGGGTCATCGATATGTCCGAACTACTCAAGGAACCCTCCCATGCCCAAGGCTAACGTCACTTTCGAAGACATCGGCGTCACCGTCACCGTCCCCGCCGGCACCCGGCTGATCGAAATCTCGGAAAAAGTCGGCGCCGGCATCACCTACGGCTGCCGCGAAGGCGAATGCGCCACCTGCATGATGAAGATCGTCTCCGGCATGGAAAACATGTCCGAGCGATCCGTGCTGGAGAACAAGGTACTGCAGGAAAACATGGCCAGCCGAAAGCACCGTCTCGCCTGCCAGGCCCAGGTTCTCGGCGGCGAAATCGTCGTGCGGCCGGGCTGACACCCTTCTATTTCAAAATCATTCTTTCACCCACCAACCCGGAGCCAACCATGCCCCTAGTCACTTTCTCCAGCCCTTTGCACAAGGACAAGACGGTCTATGCCGTCGCCGGCAGCCACACTAAAAGCCTGCTTGAACTGGCCAAGGAAAACCACATTCCCATCGACTTCAGTTGTCAGGAAGGCGAATGCGGCACCTGCCTTATCAAGGTCACCAACCTCACCCGCAAGGGCCCCATGGGCGGTCCCCTCACCGATCATGAAATCACCGTGCTGAAAGACCTCGGCAAGATCACCAAGGACGAGATCGAGACCATGAAAGTGGATGACGTGCCACACACCGCCTGGCGCCTGGCCTGCCAGATGATCGTTCGTGACGAGGACATCCTGGTGGAATACCCCAGTCGCTAATCCAGCACTATAACGGAGGCCGCCATGAACTGCATCGCCCTGACAATCGATAATCTCGAAAAAGAGGCTGGATTGTATGGCCGGTTGATGATCGGCCGCTCCGGTTTGCCCAACGACGAACTATTCGCCAGGATGCTCACCGGGCAGGCCGCCGGCAACGGCGTGCTGCCGCCTGGCCTGGGCCTCTATCCAGAGACTTACGCCAAACTGCTGGCCCGACATTTCCCTGAGGTTGACCTCGGCGACGAATTGTCGTCGCCGCGCTGGCCCGAGGAGCGCCGCTTGACCGAGCGTCAGGACCTGATCGATCTGCTGCTCGACCACCGCGCCATCGCCGATCAGTCCGAAGTCTGGATGGCCGAGATCGTAGCTGCGGCCTGCATGGGCAGCGACCACCTGTGGCAGGACCTGGGCCTGTGGTCACGGACCGATCTGTCGCGCCTGATGGCGGATAATTTTCCCCACCTGGCCGCCAAGAACGACCGCGATATGAAGTGGAAAAAGTTTCTTTACCGGCAGCTATGCGAGCGCGAAGGGGTGTACCTCTGTCCCGCGCCATCGTGTCAAGTCTGCACGGATTATGCGAAATGCTTCAGTCCAGAACAGTGACCTAGTGACGGGTGACGAAGTGACAAATTCGGCTCGCGCCGTTCTCCCAGCTATTTTGCCAGGCTGTCACCCGTCACAGGCCGACAAGGCCATCGCTGCCTACCTTGGCCTCGCCATCGGCGACGCCCTGGGCGCCACGGTGGAATTCATGACCCCACGCGAGATCACGGCGCAATTCAAACTCCACACTAAAATCCTCGGTGGCGGCTGGCTACGTCTCAAACCGGGTCAAGTCACGGACGACACCACCATGGCCCTGGCCCTGGGGGAGTCGATTCTCTTGGCGGGCCGAATCGACGCCCTTGCCGCCGCGCGCGCCTTCGATGCCTGGATGCGGGCCAAGCCGGTGGACATCGGTGCCACCGTGCGGCGCAGCCTGCTCGCCTTTCGCAAGACCGGCATCCCGGAAACGCCCCCCAACGAACACGACGCCGGCAACGGTGCCGCCATGCGCACCCTGCCCGTAGCGCTGGCCACCCTTGATCTTTCCGAAGAGACCGTGCGCGCCGCCTGCCGCGCCCAGGCCCATGTCACTCACCACAATCCATTGTCGGATGCGGCCACCGAAACATTGGCATTGATGGTGCGCGATGCCCTCCTTGGGGCCGACAAGCTTGATCTGCTGCATGGCCGTGCCCACCAGCTGGTGAAACAGCACCCGGAATTCGTCTTTCGCGCGGTGCGCCAACGCCAGAACCCGAGCGGCTATATTGTCGAAACCCTACAGGCGGTGTTTCAAGCCTTCTTCGACACCGACAGCTTCGAGGATTGCCTGATCGACGTGGTCAATCGCGGCGGTGATGCCGACACCACCGGCGCCATCACCGGTATGCTGGCTGGAGCGGTCTATGGGCTGGCCAGCATTCCAAGACACTGGAGGCAAGGGCTGGATGCCGAAGTTCGCTCCGCCTGCGAGACGCAGGCGCGAAGGTTGGTGAAAGTAGGTACGAATTTATTCGCGGCGCCTACATCGGCATTGACGGCCCGCCGCCCGTCATCACCCGAACTACCCCGACTCGTTTGAGATGCGCGGCCAACGCCGCGTCCATGCTGGACAGGTGCAGGGCGAACCAATCCTCCAGGCCCTGATTCACAAAGGCGCGCGGCAGCACCAGGCGGCCACGCAGCACGGCGCGGTGCAGCCGCACCAAATCGCCATAGACGCGGTTATGTTCGCCCTCATGCTCGTTCAGCGCGGGGAAGCGGGAGAGGCGCATCAGCCGGCCTTCGTTATTGAAATGCTGGCGACAGTGATCGAGCAGCTTGCCGAACCGCGCGACGAACTCGGCGTCGCTGGCCTCGATCAGCCGGTTCACCAGCTCGGTGAATTCTTGATGTGTGCGGTCCATCTCGTCGATACCGAGCGCATGGACCGAATCGTTCCAGTTCATCAAGACGCCTCCAGGGTCCGAGCGCCCTCCACCGCCGCCAGGAAATCGGCCACGTTGGCCTGGATCAGTTCGATGCCAAGTTTGCCTAGGAAACGTTTTTCCTTGTCATTGGCGTTGGGAATCAGCGCCCATCCGCCGGAATGGCCAAATACGATGTCGGACAACACCATGCGTTCGGTGTCGCGAGCCAAGGGCAGGCCCAGCAACAGGTAGCGCTTGCCCTGACGCAGCCGCTTGACGAAGGCCGGGACGCCGAAGCCCCCCATCAACTCGGTGACGTAGTCGACGAAATCCGCGTCCGAAGCGATGTAATGTGATTCCGGCAGCGGCGTACCCAGTGGCTTGAACAGCACCGGCAGGGTGATGTCGACATCACCCTGTTCGATCGCCCGGTAATTGGCGCCATCGTTATTAAACAGCTTGAAGCGGTAATCGCTGCCGCCGATGCGCGCCAAGCCGACGATCAAGGTGTGTGGCCGGTCAGCATAAGCTTTTTGCAGCAAGGTATCGCGATTGCTGTCCACCACATAGGGCAGGTTCATCCCGGCCAGCCAGATATGCAATGCGGATCCGCTCCAGGTTGTATCTCGGTAGGTGCGGTCGAGAAATTTGGCGACGGCTGAACGGCCGCGCTTCAGCTCGACGTTCATGGCCGCACGAGAAAATTCGTACATCAGTTTGGGCGCCATTGGTCGGCCGTCGTTCATGGCCAGAATGAGGCTGTCACTGTCGGCTGGAATCGCCTGTCCGCTGGCCGGGTCGATCACCCCATCGAGGGCTCGGCAGCCGAGATAGGGCACCACACCGCCATCGGACAGACCGGCTAGGATGTCAGCGAATACGCCGGAATTGTCTGTGGCCATGGAACGCTCCCGCTTGATGAATGGAGTAACCAACGCAAGAAGCGGGCCGCTTAAGAACCGCGTACTCATGCGGGTTGGCGAACAGGTGATGGTGTCGGATTTGTGCCAAAGAGCCGTGGTTTGTCGGGTTTCAGCAGATGCAAATAAATTCGCGCCTATTGCGCCGCCAGATAAACCTCATACACCCCGCCGATTACCCCGAACTCTGCCTCGCCGCGCAGATTTCCCGGCAACAGACCGTGGAAGAAGAACACCTTGGGCAGTGGCACGCGAACTTCCAGGATGCTGTCGCCGAACTCACAGGCACGTTCGCGTTCGCGGGTAAAGGAATTGAGGCTGTTGAGCAGGACGATGCGGCGACTGCCGGCGGCTTCAGCCAATTCCTCATAGTCACTCACCCGGTTCACGCCCCGGTACAGCGTAAGGTGAGTTACCGACGGCCAGCGCCGCCCCAACTCATACTGGCAATAGGTGTAAAGCAGGTCGAATTGAACCTCCATCGCGTTGGTACCGTACAGCCCTTTTGAGTGCTGTTCCAGGTAGCGGCGATAGGTCTCGCCCGAGAGGTCGCGGATGGGGCCGCCGTGGTAACGCGGTAGCAGACCGAAGCGCGATTCCACCCAGCCCTTCAGTACAGCGCCCTCCAGTCCGTTGGAGTCGAATGTCCAGCCACGCAGCATGCGCAGGTAACTGGTCTTGGCGCGCGCGCAGGCAGAGTCTTCGCTGTAACCGGCTACCTCAGGGTGATCGAGGCTAAAGGTGGCATCCATATGGGCCATGAACAGTCGCCTGCGGTGGTCTGGCGCATCCTCGCCGTCGAGTCGGCGAAACAGCGTTTTATGCATATCCAGAACACCGTCCAAGACTAGCGGCACTGGGTGACGCTGATAGGTCAGGCTGCCCAGGATGGCGGCGGGTAGCGAGCAGTGGTTGATTGGTAGGCGCGCCACACGCGGCAGCTCAGGCGAGGCTGTCGTTACTCCGACAAAATCCTGGTCTTTGTTGGTTCCTACACCTGTCTCGATGCCACCTTTATGAATTAATACCATTATTAATCAATAAGATAACTTCGTTTTCGGGGTTGGCACGGCCATTGCGAGGTAAAGACTGCGAGCGAATATTCATTCGCATCTTTTTTATGACGTGTCAGAGGAGAATCAAGATGGCTTTGCGTCAATGTGCAATCTACGGCAAGGGCGGTATCGGCAAGTCTACTACCACGCAGAACCTGGTGGCTGGCCTGGCTGAACTGGGTAAGAAAGTAATGATTGTCGGCTGCGATCCGAAGGCGGATTCAACCCGTCTTATCCTGCACGCCAAGGCCCAGAATTCGATCATGGAAATGGCAGCCAATGCCGGTTCCGTGGAAGACCTGGAACTGGAAGACGTGCTGAAGGTTGGATACCGCGACATCAAGTGCGTCGAATCCGGCGGTCCGGAGCCGGGTGTTGGTTGTGCCGGCCGCGGCGTTATCACCGCGATCAACTTCCTGGAAGAGGAAGGCGCCTACGAGGAAGACCTCGACTTCGTGTTCTACGACGTGCTCGGCGACGTGGTCTGTGGCGGTTTTGCCATGCCCATCCGCGAAAACAAGGCGCAGGAAATCTACATCGTCTGCTCCGGCGAGATGATGGCCATGTATGCCGCCAACAACATCGCCAAGGGCATCGTGAAGTACGCCAACTCGGGTAGCGTGCGTCTGGCCGGCCTGATCTGCAACTCCCGCAACACCGCGCGTGAAGACGAACTGATCATGGAACTGGCGCGCCAGCTCGGCACCACGATGATCCACTTCGTCCCCCGCGACAACGTGGTGCAGCGCGCCGAGATCCGCCGCATGACCGTGATCGAGTATGAACCGGCCGCCAAACAGGCGCAGGAGTACCGCGATCTGGCCAACAAGATCATCAACAACAAGAACTTCGTTATCCCCACCCCGATCACGATGGACGAGTTGGAAGAATTGTTGATGGACTTCGGCATCATGGAAGCGGAAGACGAGTCCATTGTCGGCAAGACGGCGGCGGAAGAAAAGATGGCGGTTGCCGCGTAATGACTTGCCCTCCTCTCCAGGATGGAGAGGAGGGCAAACCAACCACACCGTCCACAGATTGGTGGCGGCGTAAAAGGAGAATGAAATGTCAGCTTTGACTAAAGAACAGACCGAAGCCCTCATCGCCGAGGTGCTCGAGGTCTACCCCGAGAAGGCGCAGAAAGAGCGCGCCAAGCACCTGGCGGTCAACGACCAGTCGATCACGCAGTCGGAAAACTGCATCACCTCCAACCGCAAATCGCTGCCCGGCGTGATGACCGTCCGTGGCTGCGCCTACGCCGGTTCCTATGGCGTGGTATGGAGCCCAGTGAAAGACCTGATCCATATCTCGCACGGCCCGGTCGGCTGTGGCCAGTATTCCCGT
>Ga0210058_1000929_pt1 | contig 26981 bp, 23 predicted proteins | sample CryGeymeta201511_FD_183979 | JGI IMG/M metagenome (GOLD analysis project Ga0210058, IMG submission 183979) | Groundwater microbial communities from Crystal Geyser aquifers in Utah, USA - Crystal Geyser metaG 2015-11 (SPAdes) (version 2) | ecosystem: Environmental > Aquatic > Deep subsurface >...
AAGGCGACAAAGGCGAACTCGGCGAAGGCTCCATCATGAAGCTCGCTGACGCCCTGGACAGCTACATCCCCCTGCCCGAGCGCGCTGTGGACGGCGCTTTCCTGATGCCCGTAGAAGACGTGTTCTCCATCTCTGGCCGTGGCACCGTGGTGACCGGTCGTGTGGAACGCGGCATCATCAAAGTCGGCGAAGAAATTGAAATCGTCGGCATCCACGACACCCAAAAAACCACCTGCACCGGCGTGGAAATGTTCCGCAAGCTGCTCGACCAAGGCCAAGCTGGCGACAACGTCGGCATCTTGCTGCGCGGCACCAAACGCGAAGACGTGCAACGCGGGCAAGTGCTGTGCAAACCCGGCTCCATCAAGCCGCACACCCACTTCACCGGTGAAATCTACGTCTTGAGCAAAGACGAAGGTGGCCGTCACACGCCGTTTTTCAACAACTACCGTCCCCAGTTCTACTTCCGTACCACGGACGTGACCGGTGCGATCGAGTTGCCAGAAGGCAAAGAAATGGTGATGCCTGGCGACAACGTGTCGATCACCGTCAAGCTGATTGCCCCCATCGCCATGGAGGAAGGCCTGCGCTTCGCCATCCGCGAAGGTGGCCGCACCGTGGGTGCAGGTGTGGTGGCTAAGGTGATTGCGTAAGGAGCTATTGCTTCAAGCGTAGAACGAAAAGCTTTAAGCCGAAAAGCTTTCAACTGACAAAGGGGCATAGCTCAATTGGCAGAGCGTCGGTCTCCAAAACCGAAGGTTGTAGGTTCGATTCCTACTGCCCCTGCCACCTAAGTTTGGGTGGTATCAAGAAGCCCGCTATGCAAATAGCGGGCTTGTGCGTCTGATAGATGCAGATTTTTATGAGTAATTTGGGACGCAAGTCAAGTCAATAATGGCCACCACACAAGTACAAACTGTCAACACTACTGCAGACAAGGCCAAATTGGCGGCTGCTGCGGCCATGGTTGTTATTTCTTTGGCTGCCTATTACGCGCTCAGTTCCAAAGGTTCTTTGTTTCAGTGGCTAGGTTTGCTGGCTGGTTTGGCTGTGGCTGTTGTGATTTTTTTGACATCTGAATCAGGTCGGGCGCTGGTGGCCTTTGGTCAAGATGCTGTCAAAGAAGTCAAAAAAGTGGTTTGGCCAGCGCGTAAAGAAGCAGTCCAAATGACGGTGTACGTGTTTGGTTTTGTGTTGGTCATGGCGCTTTTTCTCTGGTTGACCGACAAAACGCTCGAATATGTTTTTTATGATTTGATCCTGGGGTGGAAAAAATAATGACTGATGCTGTAGAAACCTCCCTGGAAAGCGTTCTGACGGCTGCTGAAACGCTGGCTGTGCCGCCGGTCAATCCGGACTTGCGCTGGTATGTGGTGCATGCTTATTCGGGCATGGAAAAAGCGGCTGAACGCAACATCATCGAACGCATCACCCGCGCGGGTATGCAGGCCAAGTTTGGCCGCACACTGGTGCCCATGGAGGAAGTGGTTGAGATCAAGAATGGTCAAAAGAAAACCACTGAGCGCAAGTTCTTTCCAGGCTATGTGTTTGTAGAAATGGTCATGGACGATGACACCTGGCATTTGGTTAAACACACCAACAAAGTGACTGGTTTTGTCGGTGGTGGCAAGACGCGCCCCTCGCCCATTTCTGAAGCTGAGGTCATGAAGATCGTCAGTCAAATGCAAGAAGGAACCGAGAAGCCGCGTCACAAGGTTGAATTTGTGGTGGGTGAAATGGTGCGTGTCAAAGAAGGCCCGTTTGCGGACTTTAATGGCTCAGTTGAAGAAGTGAATTACGAGAAGAACAAAGTGCGCGTGGCAGTCACCATTTTTGGTCGCTCCACGCCAGTTGAGCTTGAGTTTTCGCAGGTAGAAAAGACCTGAGATAACTGAGATGTTCTGGGTCAGACCACTTGCGCAGCAACGTGCTCTGACCATCCTGAGAATTTGTGGGTCAGACCACTTGCGCAGCAACGTGCTCTGACCCCAACTGATAGAGAAAGTTAATTCGTGTTTCCCCGACTCGGCACGAATGGAAGAAGTGAGTCGTTAATCACGGGGAGCTGAGGTGTGCGTTGTGCATGCTGATGCGTCAGAACCCGCTAGGAGTTAAACATGGCGAAAAAAATCGTCGGTTTTGTCAAGCTGCAAGTGCCAGCTGGTAAGGCCAATCCATCCCCACCCATCGGCCCGGCATTGGGTCAACGCGGTTTGAACATCATGGAATTCTGCAAGGCATTCAATGCGCAGACTCAAGGTGTTGAGCCAGGTCTGCCGCTGCCCGTGGTGATCACTGCCTTTGCTGACAAGAGCTTCACTTTTGTCATCAAATCACCACCGTCCTCTGTGCTGATTAAAAAAGCAGTCAAACTGGACAAGGGTTCTTCCAATCCGCTGAAGACCAAGGTTGGCAAGATCACGCGTGCGCAGCTCGAAGAAATTGCCAAGACCAAGATGAAAGATTTGACTGCTGCTGACATGGATGCAGCTGTTCGTACCATCGCTGGCTCAGCTCGCTCGATGGGCGTGAATGTGGAGGGTGTCTAAATGGCTCACTTAACCAAAAAACAAAAGGCCCAGCAAGGCAAGGTAGACAACGGCAAGTTGTATGCGGTTGTGGATGCTTTGGGTTTGGTCAAAGAATTTGCCAACGCCAAGTTTGATGAATCCATCGACGTGGCCGTGCAGCTCGGTATTGATGCCAAGAAGTCAGACCAAGTGGTTCGTGGTGCGGTCGTGTTGCCTAACGGCACGGGTAAGATCAAGCGCGTGGCTGTGTTTGCGCAAGGCGCCAAGGCTGAAGAAGCCAAAGCTGCTGGTGCAGACATCGTGGGTATGGATGATCTGGCAGCCATGGTCAAAGCCGGCAACATGCCGTTTGATGTGGTGATTGCTGCACCTGATGCCATGCGTGTGGTGGGTACTTTGGGTCAGATTCTTGGCCCTCGTGGCTTGATGCCTAACCCGAAAGTTGGCACGGTGACTCCGGATGTGGCTGGTGCTGTGCGTAATGCCAAAGCAGGCCAGGTGCAGTTCCGTGTTGACAAGGCCGGCATTGTTCACTCCACCATTGGTCGTCGTTCGTTTGATACTGACAAGCTGCAAGGCAATTTGGCTGCACTGGTTGATGCTTTGGCCAAAGCCAAGCCCGCAACCAGCAAAGGTTTGTACCTGCGCAAGGTGGCTATTTCCAGCACCATGGGTGTGGGTGTCCGCGTAGATTTACAAACCATTGCAGCGTAACGCACGGAAAATGTGAGCAATCTGGTGGCCTGAAAAGGCTGCCTGACGTGGTGGGCTGCTTGCCCTGAGTGGACAAGCAGGCCATCCAAGACCGTTGGCGTGTAAAAAGTTTTGGCTTTGCGCACTTAATCGATAGACAGCCAACGCAGATGGCGATCCCGCTGCCAAGAACAACAAAAGTTCCGAAACAGTTGGTCGCTGAAATGTGGCGTGCTTGATACGGTGTAACAAACACCAAAAGAGCACATTTTGAAGGAGTAGACCTTGAGTTTAAATCGCAGTGAGAAAGAAGCGGTCATCAGTGATGTGACTGGCCTCGCCGCTAAAGCTCAAACGCTCGTGATTGCGGAATACCGTGGCATCACGGTCGCTGACATGACCAAATTGCGCTCTACCGCGCGTAGCAACGGCGTGAGTCTGAGTGTGTTGAAAAACACCCTGGCTCGTCGTGCTGTCGCCGGTACAGGCTTTGAGGTGGTGTCTGACCAGATGACCGGTCCGCTGATCTATGGCTTCTCTGAAGATGCAGTGGCTGCCGCGAAAGTGGTGGCTGACTTCGCAAAAACCAACGACAAGCTGGTGATTCGCGGCGGTGCATTTGCAGGCAAAGTTCTGGATGTCAACGGCGTTAAACAACTGGCAAGCATTCCCCCCAAGGAAGTGTTGTTGGCACAGTTGCTGGGCTTGATGCAATCTCCAATCTCTCGTACAGCACGCGTGCTGGCAGCGATTGCGGAGAAAAAAGGCGCTGGTGCAGAAGTTTCTGCCGAAGCAGTTGCAGCTTGAACGCTTGCAGCAAGACGTTACCAATATTGTTAGGAAATCAAAATGGCATTCGATAAAGACGCATTTTTGACCGCGCTCGACAGCATGACGGTCATGGAACTCAACGACCTGGTGAAAGCCATCGAAGAGAAATTTGGTGTGAGCGCAGCAGCCATGTCTGCTCCTGCAGCTGGCGGCGGTGCTGCTGCTGCCGTGGCTGAAGAAAAGACAGAGTTCAACGTGGTTCTGCTTGAAGCCGGCGCACAAAAAGTGTCTGTCATCAAGGCAGTTCGCGAAATCACCGGTCTGGGTCTGAAAGAAGCCAAAGACATGGTTGATGGCGCTCCCAAGAACGTCAAAGAAGGCGTTTCCAAGGCTGACGCAGATGCCGCTTTGAAGAAGCTGGTTGATGCTGGTGCCAAGGCCGAATTGAAATAATTCGGTTCTAACGAGGGCTGGAGCGCTGTCAAAGGCCTCCAGCCCTTGGTGTTTTCTAGAGAACACCGAAAAACATGTTTCTTTGATGTTTTTCAGTGTCTTCTAACCCCGACAGAAGAAGATGCCTTGGTTCGGGTTGCATGCAATGTGCGACCGTCCGCCAATGATTGGTAGTGGCCAATCACCAAGATTTTTAGTCGCCCAGGACCCCACAAAGTCTTCTAGTTGCCCGGAGATCTCATGGCTTACACATACACTGAACGCAAGCGGATTCGTAAAAATTTTGGTACCCGCGACAGCGTACTGAAAATCCCTTATTTGTTGCAAATGCAAAAAGACGCATACACCGCGTTTCTGCAAGCAGATGTTGCTCCTAAAAAGCGCACAAAAGAAGGACTTCAAGCTGCATTTGACGCTGCGTTTCCGATCGTCTCGCACAACGGTTTTGTCGAGATGAAATACCTGGACTACAACCTGGCCAAACCAGCGTTTGATGTACGTGAATGCCAAACGCGGGGCTTGACTTATGCCTCAGCGGTTCGTGCCAAAGTTCAGTTGATCATTTATGACCGTGAGTCCTCCACCACACAAAACAAAGTGGTCAAAGAGGTCAAGGAACAAGAGGTTTACATGGGTGAAGTGCCCTTGATGACCGAAAAGGGTTCCTTTGTGATCAACGGCACTGAACGCGTGATTGTGAGTCAGTTGCACCGCTCACCTGGTGTGTTTTTTGAACACGACAAGGGCAAGACCCACAGTTCTGGCAAGTTGCTGTTCTCGGCACGCATCATTCCTTATCGTGGTTCATGGCTCGACTTTGAGTTTGACCCCAAAGACATACTCTATTTCCGCGTCGATCGTCGGCGCAAGATGCCGGTAACGATTTTGCTCAAGGCGATTGGCTTGAACAACGAATCCATCTTAGCCAATTTCTTTGTGAATGATAATTTTCGCCTGATGGACAGTGGTGCGCAGATGGAATTTGTGTCCGAGCGCCTGCGTGGTGAAGTCGCCCGCTTTGACATCACCGACAAGAGCGGCAAGGTGGTGGTGGCTAAAGAAAAACGTGTCACGGCACGTCACACCCGTGAGTTGGAGCAATCCGAAACCACCCACATTTCTGTACCCGAGGACTTTTTGATCGGTCGCATCGTGGCCCGTAATGTGGTGGATGCAGAAACCGGTGAAATTTTGGCCAAGGCCAATGAAGAGCTGACCGAAGTATTGCTGAAGAAACTGCGTTCCTCTGGCGTGCAGGACTTGGCGTGCATTTACACCAATGAACTCGACCAAGGGGCTTACATTTCACAAACCTTGCGTACCGATGAAACGGTGGACGAGTTTGCTGCGCGTGTGGCCATTTACCGCATGATGCGCCCAGGCGAGCCGCCTACAGAGGATGCCGTGCAGGCACTCTTCCAGCGCTTGTTCTACAACCCGGACACCTACGATCTGTCACGTGTGGGGCGCATGAAATTCAACGCCAAAATGGGACGGCCGGAGTCTACTGGCCTGATGGTGTTGACCAATGAAGATATCTTGGCTGTGGTCAAGGTGTTGGTTGATTTGCGTAACGGCCATGGGCAAGTGGATGACATCGATCACTTGGGCAATCGTCGTGTGCGTTGCGTCGGTGAGCTGGCTGAAAACCAATACCGCATGGGTTTGGCTCGTATTGAAAAAGCTGTGAAAGAGCGTTTGGGTCAGGCCGAACAAGAACCCTTGATGCCGCACGACCTGATCAACAGCAAGCCGATATCTGCTGCACTGAAAGAATTTTTTGGTGCTTCGCAGCTTAGCCAGTTCATGGATCAGACCAACCCGCTGTCAGAAATCACGCACAAACGCCGTGTGTCGGCCCTTGGCCCAGGTGGTTTGACGCGTGAGCGCGCAGGCTTTGAAGTGCGCGACGTGCATGTGACCCACTACGGACGCGTGTGCCCGATTGAAACGCCAGAAGGCCCCAACATCGGCTTGATCAACTCAATGGCCTTGTATGCGCGTTTGAATGAATATGGTTTCATTGAAACCCCTTACCGTCGTGTGGTTGACGGTAAGGTCTCGATGGACATTGACTATTTGTCAGCCATTGAAGAAGGCAAATACGTGATTGCCCAGGCCAATGCGGCGCTGGACAAGGACGGCCGCCTGACCGGTGAATTGATTTCTGCACGTGAAGCCGGTGAAACAGTGATGGTGGCGGCAGATCGGATTCAGTACATGGATGTGTCGCCCGCGCAAATCGTCTCGGTAGCGGCATCTTTGGTGCCGTTCCTTGAGCACGACGATGCCAACCGCGCTTTGATGGGGGCCAACATGTCCCGGCAGGCCGTGCCTGTGCTGCGCCCCGAAAAGCCCATGGTGGGCACTGGCATTGAGCGTGTGGCGGCAGTGGACTCGGGCACCGTGGTGGTGGCGACCCGTGGTGGCGTGGTGGACTACGTGGATGCGACCCGTGTGGTGGTGCGCGTCAACGACTCAGAAGCCCAGGCAGGTGAAGTGGGTGTGGACATTTACAACCTGATCAAGTACCAGCGTTCCAACCAGAACACCAATATTCATCAACGTCCTGTGGTTAAAAAAGGCGATGTGTTGGCCAAGGGAGATGTGATTGCGGATGGTGCTTCGACCGATTTGGGTGAGTTGGCACTGGGGCAAAACATGCTCATTGGCTTCATGACCTGGAACGGCTATAACTTTGAAGACTCGATTTTGATCAGTGAACGTGTGGTGGCGGATGACCGTTACACCTCCATCCACATTGAAGAACTGGTGGTCATGGCACGTGACACCAAGTTGGGTGCTGAAGAAATCACACGTGATATTCCTAACTTGAGCGAACAGCAGCTGAATCGACTGGACGAATCCGGCATCATTTACGTGGGTGCAGAAGTGCAGCCCGGTGACACACTGGTGGGCAAGGTCACCCCCAAAGGCGAAACCACGCTGACTCCAGAAGAAAAACTGTTGCGCGCCATCTTTGGTGAAAAAGCCAGCGACGTGAAAGACACCTCGCTGCGTGTAGACCAGGGTTCACACGGCACGGTGATTGATGTACAGGTTTTCACCCGTGAAGGCATTGTTCGTGATCGTCGCGCACAGCAGATCATTGACGATGAGCTCAAACGTTTCCGCCTCGACCTGAATGACCAGTTGCGTATTGTTGAAGCGGATGCCTTTGACCGGATCGAGAAACTGTTGGTGGGAAAAGCTGCTAACGGCGGCCCCAACAAGCTGCCCAAGGGCACCAAACTTGACAAGGCTTACCTGGCGTCTGTTGAGAAATTCCATTGGTTTGACATCCGTCCGGCCGATGAGGATATTTCTGCACAGATGGAAAGCATCAAGAACGGGCTGGAACAAACCCGTCACAACTTTGACCTGGCTTTTGAAGAAAAGCGCAAGAAATTGACACAAGGTGACGATTTGCCGGCTGGCGTGCTGAAAATGGTCAAGGTGTATGTGGCCGTTAAACGCCATTTGCAACCCGGTGACAAGATGGCGGGGCGCCACGGTAACAAAGGTGTGGTTTCGAAAATATTGCCAGTTGAAGACATGCCACACATGGCCGACGGCACACCTTGCGATATCGTGTTGAATCCGCTGGGCGTGCCGTCCCGGATGAACATCGGTCAGGTGCTTGAAGTTCACCTGGGCTGGGCCGGCAAAGGCATTGGTCAGCGCATTGGCGACATGCTGCAATCTGAATCGCGCGTGGCTAAGCTTCGGGCTTTCCTGGAGCAGGTCTATAACACCACCGGGCGCAAAGAAGACTTGTCCAAGCTCAGCGATGGGCAATTGCTGGAAATGTCTGAAAACCTGGCTTCTGGCATGCCCTTTGCCACCCCAGTGTTTGACGGCGCATCAGAAGACGAAATCCGAGCCATGCTGCAGCTGGCTTACCCCGCTGAAGTTGCAGCTGCCAAGGGCCTGACACCCACACGCACACAAGCCTATTTGTACGATGGACGCACAGGGGATCGCTTTGAGCGCCCCGTGACGGTGGGCTACATGCATTACCTGAAGCTTCACCACTTGGTGGACGACAAGATGCACGCCCGCTCCACTGGCCCCTACAGCTTGGTGACGCAGCAACCTTTGGGCGGCAAGGCGCAGTTTGGTGGTCAACGTTTCGGTGAAATGGAAGTGTGGGCGCTGGAAGCTTATGGCGCTTCTTATACCTTGCAGGAAATGCTCACCGTCAAGTCTGACGACGTGCAAGGCCGTACCAAGGTGTATGAGAGCATCGTCAAGGGCGAGCACTCCATCGAAGCCGGTATGCCGGAATCGTTCAACGTGCTGGTCAAGGAAATCCGCTCGCTGGGTCTGGACATCGAGCTGGAACGCTCGTAATTGTTTGAAATAACTTTGCGGGACAGCCCAAGATTCGCCATGCGAATTTGCTCTGTCCGCAACTAATTAATGGATACAAAGTCATGAAATCATTACTCGACCTGTTCAAGCAATTCACGCCTGATGAGCATTTTGATGCCATCACCATTGGCATGGCCTCGCCCGAGAAAATTCGGTCCTGGTCTTTTGGCGAAGTGAAAAAGCCAGAAACCATCAATTACCGCACCTTCAAACCCGAGCGCGATGGTCTTTTTTGTGCCAAGATTTTTGGTCCTATCAAAGACTACGAATGCTTGTGCGGCAAATACAAGCGCCTCAAGCACCGTGGTGTGATTTGCGAAAAATGCGGCGTTGAAGTCACGCAGACCAAGGTGCGCCGCGAGCGCATGGGGCACATCGACCTGGCTGCGCCTTGTGCCCACATCTGGTTCCTGAAATCCCTGCCCAGCCGCTTGGGTTTGGTGCTGGACATGACCCTGCGCGACATTGAACGCGTGCTGTATTTTGAAGCTTATGTGGTGACCGATCCTGGCATGACTCCGTTGAAAAAATTCAGCATCATGTCTGAAGACGACTTCGATGCCAAGTTCAAGGAATATGGCGACGAATTTCAGGCCAAGATGGGCGCGGAAGGTGTCAAGGAATTGCTCCAAAACCTCGACATCGACAGCGAAATAGAAAAACTGCGCAATGACCCCAGTGGCTCAGAACTGAAGATCAAGAAAAACACCAAGCGCCTCAAATTGCTTGAGGCTTTCAAAAAATCGGGCATCAAGCCCGAGTGGATGGTGTTGGATGTGCTGCCGGTCTTGCCACCTGATCTGCGTCCGTTAGTGCCCCTGGACGGTGGTCGTTTTGCCACATCCGATCTGAATGACCTGTATCGCCGCGTGATTAACCGCAACAGCCGTTTGCGTCGTTTGCTGGAACTCAAGGCGCCAGAAATCATTGCACGCAACGAAAAACGCATGCTGCAAGAAGCGGTGGACTCACTGCTGGACAACGGTCGCCGTGGCAAGGCCATGACCGGGGCTAACAAGCGTGCACTCAAATCCTTGGCGGACATGATCAAGGGCAAGGGCGGCCGTTTCCGCCAGAACTTGCTGGGCAAGCGGGTGGATTACTCGGGTCGTTCAGTGATCGTGGTGGGGCCAACGCTCAAGCTGCATCAGTGTGGTTTGCCCAAGTTGATGGCTTTGGAATTATTCAAGCCTTTCATTTTTGCCCGTCTCGAAGCCATGGGCATTGCGACCACCATCAAGGCGGCCAAGAAAGAAGTTGAATCTGGTACGCCGGTGGTGTGGGACATCCTGGAAGAAGTGATCCGTGAACATCCGGTGATGCTCAACCGTGCCCCCACCTTGCACCGCTTGGGCATTCAAGCGTTTGAGCCAATTTTGATTGAAGGCAAAGCGATTCAGTTGCACCCCTTGGTGTGTGCCGCATTCAATGCCGACTTTGACGGTGACCAAATGGCTGTGCACGTACCTCTGTCGGTAGAGGCGCAAATGGAAGCCCGCACGCTGATGCTGGCCTCTAACAACGTGTTGTTCCCGTCCAATGGTGAGCCGTCCATTGTGCCGTCGCAAGACGTGGTGCTGGGCTTGTACTACACCACCCGTGACCGCATCAACGGCAAGGGCGAGGGCTTGATTTTCTCGGACGTGAGCGAGGTGCAGCGCGCTTTTGACGCGGGTGAAGTGGAAATGAGTGCACGCATCAACGTGCGTTTGACCGAATACACCAAGAACAAGGAAACCGGTGAACTGGTGCCGTCCACCAAGTTATGGGAAACCACAGCAGGGCGCGCCTTGTTGTCCGAAATCCTGCCAAGGGGTTTGCCTTTCTCAAACATCAACAAGGCGTTGAAGAAGAAAGAAATTTCCAAACTCATCAATGTGTCGTTCCGTAAATGCGGTCTGAAAGAGACCGTGGTTTTTGCCGACAAATTGCTGCAATACGGCTACCGATTGGCCACACGTTCTGGCATCTCGATCTCGATCGAAGACATGCTGGTGCCGACCGAAAAGCCCGGCATCATCGAGCGTGCCGAAAACGAGGTCAAGGAAATCGCCCAGCAGTACACCTCTGGTTTGGTCACTGCCGGTGAGCGCTACAACAAGGTGGTGGACATTTGGGGTAAATCTGGTGACGAAGTGGCCAAGGTGATGATGGCGCAACTCTCCAAAGAGACCGTCACCGATCGCCATGGCAACCAGGTGCCGCAGGAGTCCTTCAACTCGATTTACATGATGGCTGACTCTGGTGCCCGGGGTTCTCCAGCCCAGATTCGTCAGGTGGCCGGGATGCGCGGTTTGATGGCCAAGCCGGATGGCTCCATCATCGAGACACCCATTACCGCCAACTTCCGCGAAGGCCTAAACGTGTTGGAGTACTTCATCTCCACCCACGGTGCGCGTAAAGGCTTGGCTGATACCGCTTTGAAAACGGCCAACTCAGGTTACCTGACACGTCGTCTGGTGGATGTGACCCAAGACTTGGTGGTGACTGAGCAAGATTGCGGTACCCATAGCGGTTACCTGATGCGCGCCATCGTCGAAGGTGGTGAGACGATTGAATCACTGCGCGACCGCATTTTGGGACGCACCACGGCAGAGGACGTGCTTCACCCTGAAAACCAGTCGGTGTTGGCAAACGCTGGCACCATGCTCGACGAAGATTTGATTGACGAGTTGGAAGCTGCTGGTGTGGACGAAGTCAAGGTGCGTACTGCGTTGACCTGTGAAACACGCTTTGGTATTTGCGCCAAATGCTATGGCCGTGACCTGGGTCGTGGTGGCTTGGTCAACGGTGGCGAAGCTGTGGGTGTGATCGCGGCCCAGTCGATTGGCGAACCCGGCACACAGTTGACAATGCGTACCTTCCACATCGGCGGTGCCGCCTCGCGTGCGGCCATTGCGTCAAGTGTGGAAGCCAAATCCAACGGCAACATTGGCTTTAACGCCACGATGCGCTATGTCACCAATGGCAAAGGCGAATTGGTGGTGATTTCTCGCTCCGGCGAAATCGTCATTCATGACGAACATGGTCGTGAGCGTGAACGCCATAAAGTGCCCTATGGCGCGGTGCTGACCGTGAAGGCTGATCAAGCCGTCAAGGCCGGTGCGATACTTGCCAATTGGGATCCATTGACACGCCCCATCATCACGGAATACGCAGGTAAAGCCTTGTTCGAAAACGTGGTTGAAGGCTTGACCGTGGCCAGACAGGTGGACGATGTCACCGGCCTGTCCACCTTGGTCGTGATCGACCCGAAACACCGTGGCTCTGCCAAAGTGGTTCGCCCCATCGTTAAGCTAATCGATGCATCTGGCAATGAAGTGAAGATTCCTGGTACCGATCACTCGGTGACGATCGGTTTTCCGATTGGCGCTTTGGTGCAAGTGCGTGACGGCCAGGATGTGGGTCCAGGCGAAGTGCTGGCACGTATCCCGGTTGAAGGTCAAAAGACCCGCGACATTACTGGCGGTCTGCCGCGTGTGGCCGAGTTGTTTGAAGCACGCTCGCCCAAAGACAAGGGCATGCTGGCTGAGATGACAGGTACGGTTTCTTTCGGCAAAGAAACCAAAGGCAAGATCCGACTGCAGATCACCGATCCAGAAGGCAAAGTTTGGGACGAACTGGTGCCCAAAGAAAAGAACATCTTGGTGCACGAAGGCCAGATCGTCAACAAGGGCGAAGTGGTGGTAGACGGCCCGGCTGACCCACAAGACATCTTGCGTTTGTTGGGTGCTGAAGAATTGGCGCGTTACATCGTTGACGAGGTGCAGGACGTGTACCGCTTGCAAGGTGTGAAGATCAATGACAAGCACATTGAAGTGATTGTTCGCCAGATGTTGCGCCGTGTGGTGGTGGAAGCTGCGGGTGACTCGAACTACATCAACGGTGAGCAGGTGGAACGCTCTGAAATGCTCAACACCAATGATGCCTTGCGTGCCGAAGGCAAGGTTCCCGCGACCTACACCAATTTGTTGTTGGGTATCACCAAGGCTTCTTTGTCTACTGACAGCTTCATCAGCGCGGCTTCGTTCCAGGAAACCACGCGTGTGCTGACCGAAGCGGCCATCATGGGCAAGCGCGATGGTTTACGCGGTCTGAAAGAAAACGTGATTGTGGGTCGCTTGATTCCAGCGGGTACGGGCTTGGCCTACCACGAAGCGCGCAAGGTTCGTGAAAACATGGACGATGCTGAGCGCCGTGCCATCGCCGAAGCCGAGGCGGCTGAATTGGCAGGTAACGAGGAAGCTGAAGCCGAGCAAGGCGAGGGTGCGGCCACTGACTAAGCGGATTTAGCTATTAAAAATATAGTGCCTCAACCCCTTTTATTAAGGGCTTGGGGCATTTTTATTGCAAATAAAAATGATGACTTATGGTAACGCACCTCCTTTATGGAGGCAATTGCAATTGACTGCCAAGGTGTTGCATCTGATACGCCAAGGACGTTCGGGTACTGTCGCGTTGGAGGACGTTGGTGCTGACCTGCGTCCAGGGGTTCAGGCGTTAAGCTTTGCCGTTCTTCGATCACTTGGGCTTGCTCAGGCCTTGACGAAACTGTTGGCAAAACGCGCCCCACCCTCCCCGGTTGACGACCTGCTGTGCACGGCTCTCGCTCTCATGTGTCAAGATAACGGCTCTTTGTATGACTCGTTTACGTTGGTCAATCAGACCGTTGAAGCTGCAAAAAAAACAGCAACAACCAAACCGAGAGCAGCTTTCATCAATGCCTGTTTGCGACGCTTTCTGCGCGAACGTGCTGCTTTGATAGAGCAGGCACTGCGAGACGTATCTGCCCAATGGAATCATCCTGAATGGTGGATCAATCATCTTCAAAACGATTGGCCGCAGGATTGGCAGTCTATTTTGAAAGCCAATAATCGTCATGCACCATTGACCTTGCGTGTTAATACACGGCGCATTGAGCGAGCTGTCTATCTTGACAGACTCAAAGAAAACGGCATTGAAGCGATACCTGTAGCTGAAAGTGGTGTGCAGCTGGTTGGGGCAGTGGTGGTGCATCAATTGCCGGGGTTTAATGAGGGTTGGGTTTCAGTTCAAGATGGCGCGGCACAACTGGCCGCACCTTTGTTGCTGGATGGGTTCAAGCAGAGTTCTTGTTTGCGTGTGTTGGATGCATGCGCCGCGCCTGGTGGCAAAACGGCGCATTTGCTTGAAAGGGCAGATGTTGATGTGACCGCCTTGGAGATAGATCTCTTGCGGTGCGAACGTATTCACCAAAACCTGAATCGATTGGGTTTGAAGGCTAGGGTGGTCACGTGTGATGCCACTGATGTGTCTGCATGGTGGGATGGTGAGCTGTTTGATTTGGTCTTGCTGGACGCGCCTTGCTCGGCTTCGGGTATCGTGCGCCGACATCCTGACATACGGTGGTTGCGATCTGAGGGCGATATTGCACAACTTGCAAACATTCAGTCGCGACTGTTGAACGCTTTGTGGCAAGTGCTTAAACCTGGGGGGCGGTTGCTGTACAGCACTTGCTCGGTGTTTAAAGCAGAAGGGTGTTTGCAAATCAAGGCGTTTCTTGCCAGCAACACTCAGGCTACGTTATTGGCTTCGCCTGGACATTTGTTGCCAGGTTTTTCTGAGTCGGATACCAGCTCGGCAGACAATGGTGCTGGTGATCATGATGGCTTTTATTACGCATTGCTTGACAAAACGTTGGTCTAACTGGCTGACGTTGTTTTGTGTGGCGACACTTTTTTGGGGTGTCGCCCCATGGGCGCGTGCACAGACCGTGCCGACAACGCCAATTGGTGAACCTTTGCTCAAGTTCGAACGGTATGACAACAGCCTTTGGTTGTCTGCCCAACTCCAATTTGATTTGCCCTTGGTGGTTGAGGATGCCTTGTTGAAAGGCATCCCAATCTATTTCGTAGCTGAGGTCGATGTTCTTCGTGAACGTTGGTACTGGACTAACCGAAAGCTGATCAGCCTGCAGCGAAATTTACGTCTGTCTTACCATCCGTTGACACGTCGCTGGCGGTTGAATGTTTCCGCAGGAGAAGTAGCAGAATCTTCGCAGGGGCTGGCTTTAAATCAGAATTTTGATAATTTGGAAGCTGCCATGGATGCGGTGCGTCGCATTTCCCATTGGCGCATTGCTGAGCTTGTGGATATTGAGCCCGGTGCCACGCATTTTGTAGAGTTTCGTTTCCGTCTAAATTTGACGCAGTTGCCAAGGCCGTTGCAGATTGGCACATTGGGACAATCTGAATGGCGAATTCAACTTTCAGCCAAGCAGAATGTTAGTCTGGATGTCAGTAAATGAGTGATCACTCGCGCAAAACATCCATGATGAACAAGAATTCACCTTCCTACCGTTGGACGGTTGGACTGGGTCTGACCGCAATGGTGTCCATCGGATTGGTGCTTCTTTTTTTATTGACTCAAGCTACCAGCAACCGTGATCTGTATGAGCGTAACTACGCCGAACTTTTAGTCGTCAATATGGTGGTGGCGGGGCTGCTATTGCTGGTGATTCTTTGGATTGCGTATCGGCTTGTTTTACGGCTGAGGCAGAAAAAATTTGGTAGTCGTTTACTGGTCAAATTAGCTGCAGTATTTGCATTAGCAGGGTTTGCACCAGGCGTGTTGATTTATGTGGTCTCGTATCAATTTGTGAGCCGTTCAATTGAGAGTTGGTTTGACATCAAGGTCGAAGGTGCACTGGAGGCAGGGCTGAATTTAGGGCGTACTACGCTTGAGACGCTGTCTTCTGATCTGGCAAACAAGACGCGCGCTGCAGCAAGTCAGCTCACAACAGTGCCCGATTCCCGTGCCGCATTGCAATTGGAGCGCACGCGTGATGCCATGGCTGCTGATGACTTGATGTTGTGGAATGAATCCGGACAATTAATTGCAGCAGCCGGACAGGCGCGATACCAACTCAATCCTTATGCGCCCACCAAAGCTCAGTTTCGCTCTGCACGAGACCAACAAGTCGTGACATGGATTGATGGATTGGATGATGCCACCCTGGGGGCGAACGTTGATGCCAGTATTAAATCCTTGGTACTCATTAAAAGTGAGGGAATCAGCGCACTGAGCGAGGCGCGTTATTTGGTGGCTGTGAAATCACTGCCTACCTCTTTGGTGCGCAATGCATTGGAGGTGAATCAGGCCAATAGAGAGTATCAAGAACGTGCCTTGGCGCGTGATGGATTGCGTCGCATGTACATTGGTACGCTGACGTTGAGTCTTTTCATGGCAGTGTTCGGTGGCGTTCTTTTGGCAGTGTTTTTAGGCAATCAGATTGCCCGTCCACTTTTGCTCTTGGCTGATGGTGTGCGTGAAGTTGCTGCGGGTGATCTGACTCCGAAAACCAGTTTGCGAGGCAAGGATGAACTTGATGGTTTGACGCGCGCATTTGCGGTGATGACACAACAACTCGCAGATGCGCGTCAAGCAGTTCAGCTCAGCATGGTGCAAGTTAATGCGGCGCGAGCCAATCTGCAAACTATTTTGGACAATTTGACAGCAGGTGTCATTGTTCTCAATTCAGAAGGGCGGATTGTGTCTTCCAACCCAGGAGCCACCCGAATTTTGCGTTTGCCATTGGCTGCTCATGAAGGAAAACGTTTGATTGAAATTGATGGATTGCAACGTTTTGGGCAAAGTGTTGAAGAGCAATTTCGGAATTTTTTGGCCTATTCGCCTGAACGTAGCCTGGATCATTGGCAGCAATCTTTTGAGCTGAGTGGGCATCATGATGTACCCAATGATCGTCCGGTGAAAGATGCCATTACGCTCGTAGCCAGGGGCGCGGAATTGCCGGGCAGTCAGTGGCTACTGGTGTTTGATGACATTTCGGAGATAGTTTCTGCACAAAGAGCGCAAGCTTGGGGAGAAGTGGCTCGAAGACTCGCGCATGAAATCAAAAACCCTTTGACCCCGATACAGCTTTCCGCTGAAAGATTAGAGATGAAGCTCTCTGGAAAGATAGCTGCTCCCGAACAAGTCCTTTTAACCAAATCTGTAAAAACCATCGTGGATCAAGTGGATGCCATGAAGCGTTTGGTTAACGAATTTCGCGACTATGCGCGACTGCCTGCTGCGGAGCTCAAGCCCGTGGATATCAATGGACTTGTCCTTGATGTGCTTAACTTATATGGCAATGAAGATGTGCAAGTGCCTGTGCGTTCTGAGTTGGATGCCAGCTGCCCTTTAATTCAGGGGGATGCACAGCAATTACGCCAAGTGCTTCACAACCTGCTGCAAAATGCACTAGATGCTACCTGTAGTGCGCAAAAAAAGGGGAGTGAGTCGGCGGTGGTGCTAAAGACACAATGGGTTCAAAACTTGCATCAAGTAAGACTGGTGGTTCAGGATTGCGGCACAGGGTTTCCTGACTACATTCTTAAGCGAGTGTTTGAACCCTACGTGACTACCAAAGACAAAGGAACGGGGTTGGGTCTGGCGGTAGTTAAAAAAATTGCTGATGAACACGGGGCTCACGTGAAGATTTCCAATCGCGTGATAAGTGGTGATCTTTGCGGGGCGCAAGTCTCTATATCATTTGCAATCGCTGATGATTTGATCTCTACACCAGTTTAGGTCTATCTATCGCTGTTATTTTTTAAGGGAAACGCGACAACATGGCAAATATTTTGGTGGTGGATGACGAACTGGGCATTCGTGATTTGCTAAGTGAAATTTTGAACGACGAAGGGCATACTGTTGAAGTGGCAGAGAATGCTGCTCAAGCAAGAGCCGCTCGTCTGCGCGAGTGCCCAGACTTGGTTTTGCTCGACATCTGGATGCCTGATACTGATGGCGTCACCCTGCTCAAGGAGTGGTCTGCATCCGGTGTTTTGACAATGCCAGTCATCATGATGAGTGGCCACGCCACCATAGACACGGCGGTGGAGGCAACGCGTATTGGCGCTTTGGCATTTTTAGAGAAGCCAATCACTTTGCAAAAACTGCTTAAGGCAGTTGAGCAGGGTTTGGCACGTAATCGGTCAATCGGTTATTCAACCGTAACTCGCAGTTTGGAGCCTTGTGGTGGTGTTCGGACACCACGCTTGTCAGATGACCCGGTTGGTGAAAAAAAATCGCTGTCTGAAGACGCTGTTGACTCGCTTGGTGCGCAAATGTTTGTGCTAGATAAACCGTTGCGAGAGGGACGAGATGAATACGAAAAAGCATATTTTGAGTTTCATTTGACCAAAGAGAATGGCTCCATGACGCGTGTAGCAGAAAAAACCGGACTTGAACGCACTCATCTTTACCGCAAACTCAAGCAATTAGGGGTCGACTTGATGCGTAAACGCGGATAAAAAATCTTTGCTTCGTCAAACCAAGCTTGTAACAATGCTATAATTTTAGGCTAGGCCCGGTAGCTCAGTCGGTAGAGCAGAGGATTGAAAATCCTTGTGTCGGTGGTTCGATTCCGCCCCAGGCCACCAGATAAATAAAGGGTTTGTTACTATAAAAACTGTAGCAAACCCTTTTTCTTTTGTTGCGATGTAACGGCGGATGTAAGACGGTTTTACCAATCCATCTCCAGCAAAGCCACGGTTTAGGGTTTCGTAACAGTCACGAAAATTCAGCAGGCTTAAAAAACCCGGCACAGCGTCCGGGTCGGTTGTTGACACCAGAGCGGCTCAGGCGGGTTTGTCTGGCGCGGTTGGCACAGTTGCACCAGCAGATTGATTTAGGCCAGCGTAGGGCTATCTGATGCGTTGCTGGCGTATTGGCTTGCACCAGGCGCTCCACCAATGGCAAACCATGCGGTCGGCGTGTAGGTTCATAGCGTAAACCTATCAAAACAGCATGGCACGGATAATGCAACCCGCAATAAGTGTGCCTGATAGGTCTTGGCTATTTTGTCGCTACTCCACTTTTCATAGCAGGCATAAAAAAACCCAGCGAATTTAATCACCGGGCTTTCAACCTTGAATTAATTGCAATTAATCAATTAATTCGTTAACGCAACACAGTTGCATTTTCTACCAAACCCGGTAATCAGGTTCAAAAATTCGAATTGAGCCGACTATCGAGCCTCCGCCGCGTGTGTCATTGTGTGCGGCACGCCAGGGTCCCCCTGTGTCCACTACGGCGCAGAGCGGCAGCCCAGCCCCTACAGCGGCCCCAGCGCAGCCACCACGTCGCGCAGGTCACTACACCCAGGCCAGCCGAACCGAATGAATCGGCCACCAATGCGTGCGGCCCCGCTGTTCATGCGTTCAAACCAGGGCACGGCAGGATGCGCCTTCAGTGCCATCAGCACCTCGCGCAATGCAGCGGCTTCGTGCTTGCTGTTGGCACGCGGTGTCTGTTGCTCCATGCCGAACAAATCAACTGGCACGGCAGGGCATGGCTTACCCATGTTGCGCTCCTTTCAGTTCCAGCAGGTAGCGGGTCGCAATGTTTGCGGCCGCAGAGTTGCCGTGGCGGTCGGGGTGACACAGTTGAATCAAGCGGCGCAACATGCCGGATTCAATCGGCATCACGGCTGGCGCTGTTGGTGTCGGTGCGGTCTTGCCCTTTTGCGCCAGGTAGCAGGTCACGCAAAGTCGTTTCCACGGCGCATCTTGAATGAACACCCTGGTCTTGCAGGTCGGGCATAACACCCTTGCACCAAAATGAAAGTCATTCATGGTCTGCCTCCCAGCGCTCATAAGCGATATTCATGGCGGCGGCACTTGCGTAAAAAACGCATGTGCACAGGTAGTCGGGGTCAACCTTAATAACGGTCGATGGTTCACCCCAAAACCACTCGAACAATTGCGCCCGTCCGAACCCGGCAGCGGTCAGCGCCAGTAAGCAGCCTTGGTGATTCACCGTACCGTCATCATTCAGCGAATGAAAGAACATACCTTGTTTTGGCTCGGTAAGTTCGTCCGTTCCCGTCCGTTCCCGTCCGTTCCCGTCCGTTCCCGTCCGTTCCCGTGCGTTCCCGTGCGTTCCCAGCGTTCCGGGAATGAACGGAAACCGGGCGGTCGGATATCAATATTGAATTGATTCCGTCCGTTCCCAACTGATTTTCTCTAGGGAACGAACGGAATTGGGCACGAACGGAATTGGGCTTATTCATGGTCGGCCTCCTTGCTCTCACCGTCTGGCGCGGGAACGAACGGAATTGGCTCTTTTTGCCAACTTGCGGGTATCACCATCTTGTCAGCAGGCAGTACGCCACCAGACAAAATGGCCTCATGTTCAGCGGTTGAAAAGTTCACCAAAAAAGCGGCTCGCTTGTTGTTGGTGCGAACCTTGGCGGGAACCGTCACCTCAAACAGCCAACGCTCACTAAGAAGGTTTTCCAGCATCGCCACCACGTCCGAAGTCTTGCGGCGAACCTTGGCTTTGACCCCGGCACGGTTCAGTGGATTACCTGCCAGCCATGCCACCTGTACAGCGTCCCTTATGTCGTTGCGTAGACTGGCCTCGTCCTCTTTTTGCTGTTGCTCTGCGGCCTGTTCTGCGGCCTCTTTGCGGCTTTGTTGGGCAGGGCTTGCAATGCCCCAGCGCAGCAGCACAGTTTCAAGATTGCCGAACTCATCGGGCGCGGTCGTCTGTGCCGTGTAGCTGGTAATTTCAAGCTCGGGCCACTTCGCTTCGAATCGCTTTTTGCCTTGAATCAGATAGCGGCTTTCGCCCTCGCGAATCAAAAACATGGTCTGGTTTGCATCGCCCTCGATAGCACTCGCACCCCGGCTTGTCAGTGCGTCACTGCGAGTCAGATTTTCTTTTGCAACATGGCCGATTAGCCAAACTGGCAAACCGTCGAAGCCTTGTTTCAATGCGGCCATCATTCGCGAAGCCTCGGCATTGTCGTTTTCGTTGTCCAACGCCAGCACAGCGGATTTAGTGTCAAACACCACCAAGGGCAACACTTTCACGCCCTCCACCGACCGGGTGAACTGTTCCCGGTAAGTAGTCCCAACGGTTGCAACAAAAGCCGGGTCAAGTCGAACGGCCTCCACGATATGAACGCGCTCACGTACCAGGTCAAGGCCGATAACTAAATTTGAATGAAGCGTCAGCCCTGCCAGGATTCGCCGGGCCTGTTCTGCATCCTCGGTTACATAGACAACATGCCTCCATTGGCGCGGCATCAGTTCATCACCATGTAGCCCGGCGGCGGTCAGTGCCAGGGGCAGCAGCGCAGTCGTTTTGCCTATGCCATGCGCCCCAGCGATTGAAACGACACCATGCCCGATAAACCCCGGTATGACCCAGCGCGGCGGCTTGGCAGCGCCATCAATATCGATGTATCGCGCCAGCGGGTGAACCTTGGGTTCAGGCTTGGGCGGCTCGGTTGCACTTTCCAGCAGCGCGGCCAGCACGTCGAACCCGTCACGCGCCAGCAGGTCGTTAGCGTCGAAGTTGCTGGGTGAACCATCGGGCATCACAGCCACAGCAGCGCCGATTTCAGCGGCTATCTTGTGGGCATCGTTTTCTTTGCCAGCATCAGGCACTAGCACCAGACGGGCGGTGTTGTCTTGCTGGCGCAATGCCCCAGCCACCTTGCCCACGTTACCCCAGCCGAACGCCACCACGGCAGCGGCCCCGGTTGCCTGCCAGCACGCCCATGCTTGCCCAACACCTTCAACGATATAAACCGTATGGCTTGTTTCTATTTTGCCCACGGTGAACCAGCCTTCTACCTTGCAGCCTGGCAGGTTCAGTTTGCCGGGTTTGCCAGCAGCTTTCAGGCGTTGGGCAACATCGGGCGGCGGTATCAGTTGCAGCGTCGATAGCGTGCCATCGGTAGCCACGCAAGGCACCACCAGCGAACCAGCCATTGATTCGCCCATGATTCGCAATGGGTCGTCATCAGCCAGCACTCGCAGGGCATCCAGCGGCACGCTAACAGCCCCCTTGCTGACAATGTAGCCATGCGTAGTGGTCGCAGGCAGGCAGCGTGCCCAAACCTCGGCAGCACTCATACCAGGGGCAGGCTTGCGCGGCGGCTCCACGGGCTTCGGTGTGGGTCTGGTTGAAGCTGGTCGTGGCGGTGCATTGCCATTGATTCGCCAGCCATATTCGGCAGCGGTTTTGAACAATGTGCCAGCCTGAATTGGCCCGGTTGCGTCAATACTTTTCCAGCGGGCGCGGCAGTCTGATTCGCCCTTAAAGTTGCTAGCACCTTGGCACCACGTCAACCAGTCGGCAAAGTCAACCCCGGCGGCTTTGGTTGCCATGCTCACGCGAAGCCAGTCCTCGCCGGGCAGGTCGTTCGGTATGCTTTGCAGCGCACCAATGGCGCGTTCGATATCGCTCACCATGCAACACCCCCATTCAGTGCCAAGGCTTGCGCGGTGTACTCGGCATCCAGCCGATATAACGCAATTACGCGGTCGGGGCATTGGTCGGTCGGGCTTGGTACTTCGATTGTCTCCACGGGCCAGCCCAGGGTTCGCAGCGTGAAAATAACGGCCCCTAATCGCCAGCTTCGGGTGTAGTCGATAAAGTCGTTATGGTCAATCAAACGGCCATCCATCAGCATTCGCAGGGCAACATCCGCAAGGGTGTTTTTGGTAGGCCAAATAGGACAAAATACGGGTGCTGGCAGAAATGAAAGTTGTTCGCCTGGAACCCCGTGCGCTTGGTCGTGTTGCGGGGTTTCGTTTTTTGGGGGTATGAATTTTTTCATGGTCACCCCTTAAAACAAAATGTCGTCATCGCTGGCAGACTCGGGCTCTCGCGGTGTCAGGTCGGGCAGTTCGTCCCCATGCTCTTTAAGCCACCGTGCAGCCTGTTTTAGGATTTCGCGTGCGGTCGCAGCGGGTGTGCCTGCACTTATAAAAATCGTCACTGGCGCTGGGTCTAAACAGGCGGTAGCGGCCTCCGCCACGAACCAGGGTGAACCGGGCTTGTCGGTAGGTATATCGCGCCAGAATGACTCAGTACAGCCCGTGATTCGGGTATAGCCACTTGGCACGAACGAAGCTGTTTCGGCCAGGCAGGCACCCAGCGTTGCCAGCGGCGGGCGCGCGGTGCACTTGCTTGATTCAGTGAAGGTCGCCAGCAGCTTTTTATTGGCTTTCCATGTCGCGGGTTCATCATTGCGCCACCCTGAAATTAGATTGCTTCCAAGCGGCCAATAAACCTTGTGCTTTCGGCAAATTGCGAAGTGGTCACGGCCCACGTTCAGGATTTCCGGGTCATTGCTGCAAACCGGGCATAGTCCGAACTGGTCGCTGTTGGTGCGGTCGCTCATGATTGCACCCCAGCCAATGCCTTAACTTCAGCGGTCGACCAGGCCAGCAGGCCACCAATGCGGCGCGGGCGAATCGGGCCATTCTCCAAACATGCCCAGGCACGCAAAGTCTGCGGGCGGCGGTTCAGGTAGTGGGCGGCTTCCTCAGTTTTGAGGTTCGGGCGGGTGACTTGCTCCAAGGGCAGGAATTGCCCTGTGAAGTGTTGCGCGGCTTGAACAGCGGCGATTTTGGTCGTGTCTTGCATGGGTTTTGCTCCAAACAACACCGCGGAATTGCGGTGTCTGGAAACCCATTGTTTTCATATCCAATCAACGGACAAACTCCGGTAATAGTCCGGTAATAGTCCGGTGAAACTCCGGTAATTGCCCTGAATCAGCCCTTTATCCGGTGTGTCAGCCCACTAAATGGCGTTGCCCGGCTTGGTGCCTGTTGTCCTGTTGTCTCGTTCAGTTTGCCACGTTGACGCGCCCAATTCAAAGCGTCAGCCTCGAACCACTCACCATGCCCAGGTGCCTTGGCAGCGATGGATAAACCGTTGTCGCTAGCGTCCTGAAAATCTCTATTGATTGTTGGCCACTCGGGCTCATGTTTTTTAATCAGCGCGGCCTTTTTAATAACCCAGCCTCTATCAATGGTCGCGGTAGGCTTTTCGCTGGCAGGCTCCACGGGCTCGGGTGTTGATGTGTCTGTCGCTGGCGCAGGTGAACACTCCACAAGCCCAAACTTGGCGAACCATGCGGCAACATGAACAGACGGTTTTGTTTCACATCGCTTCAACCACTTAAAAAATGCAGGCGCGTCAATCGCATAGTCGGTTGTCTCCAGCAACTTGTCGAATGGCACTCCGGGACTGCTCAAGTACAAACCAGCCCACGCCATTGCTGGTGTTGAAGCGATTTCTTTACGGCGGCAGGCACCCTTCAATGTACTGCGCAATGCGATTTGTCGGCTGTCGTTCTTCGGATATTGAAGTATCACCAAACGGTCAATGTTCATGGCCTTAGGCCAGCCCGTTGCAGCGTCGTAGTCGCTCCAGACGATTCCTGCGTCGTCGAGTGATTCAATAAAGCTCATTGCACCCTTTCAAAGTGCCTTTCAATTGTGGAGCCCCAGCAGGTCGGTGAAAGTGTCCGACTTTTCAACCTGGTTTCGAAGCGGGTCTAGCTGGAGCAAAAACTGTCAGGCGTGCGCCAGTTCACGACCTTCAACGGCCATACGGGCAATGAACCCTGAACGTGTTTCGCCAGCATTACGGGCACGGGCATCCAGGCGGTGCAGCACGCGGCGCGGCAGGCTGATATTCACCCGCTCCAGGGTGTCATCCATCATGGCCGGGTCAACCTTCACCAGCGCCCACAACCAGCCTTCAAATTCTGGGCGTGTTGTGCGTAGTGCTTCAATATGCGAAGGTGCCGGAATGTCCTGCCCATCGTCGATAGTGGCCTCAATCCAGCCGGTGATTGCTTCCTCTGCCTGAATCATTGCATCTTCCATGGTGTCCCCCGCAGAAAAGCAGCCGGGCAGGTCTGGAACCACTACACCCCAAGCAGTCGTGTCGGTTCCGGGTTCAATAGCAATTGGGTAGCGCATAAACAGTCCTTTCAGATTCCGGCTTGCAACCGGATTGCCTTAACCAGCCCCTGTCCCAAATCCTTTTTTGGGTGTGGCACAACGACAATGCCAGGGCGATTCGGGTGCTTGTAAATGTGATGTGAGCCGTTCACCCGGTCTATTCGCCATCCGGCGCGTTGAATCTCACGTATCAGGTCAGAGCTAGTCATTGGTGTGTATGGTACACATTAATATTTATTCGCGCAAGTGGATTGCTGTTGACTTGTCGATGGTCAACCGGCCACCACGCGCAGTTTGCCCGGCTCTGCCTTGGCATCAAACGTCACTCCGGCCTGCTCCAAAATCCAAGCCTCGATTCGTTCATGGTGAACCCGCAGCAGGTCAAGCGGTCTCACTGTGTAATGCTTTTCAGCCGTGGCGCTTGGTTTGTGTCCCATCAGTTGCGCCACCACGCCCACGGGTACCTCTAGCCACTCAGTCAAGCTTTTGAATGAGCGGCGCAAACCATGCAGCGAAACATGGTCAACCCCTGCCACTTCGCAGGCGGTCGCCAGGTTCTTTGCCGGGCGGGTCAGGGCATGGTCGCCAGCGCCAGCAAACACCCATTCGCCACGCTTGGGCAGGGCGGCTATCAAGTGGTAAACGTAGCTTGTCAGCGGTATCACGCGCTCGCCCTCCACCTTATCGTGAATGGTCATACCACGCCAGGCCATGTTTACATCCTCCCAACGCAGCTCCAGCAGTTCGCCAGGCCTTGCCCCTGTCAATAGCATGGCTTGCAAATAGGCACAAATTGCCGGGTTTCCTATCTGGCGAACGGCGGCGAACCATGCAGGCAGTTGCTCTCTCTGTAATGCGTCTTTTTTGGTGCCGGGCTTGCCCAATGCCTCGCGGGTCTTGCGGGTCTTGGCAGCGTTGCCAGCCACCAGCGGCGCATATTCGTCCTGTTCGCTGCACCAGGTCAGGAAAGCTCGCAGCAGCCGCCACGATAGCCGAGCGGGTGTCGGGCGGGTCTTAGCCTCATGTTCGGCCCAGGCGGTCACTTTGCTGGCGCTCAGGTCAACCAGGCGAACGGCCATCAGTGAATGCAGCGGCCCAGCAATAGTCAACCCTTCACCACGCTTGCGCGGTACGCCACCAGCAGCACTCAGGCGAATATGGTCGGCAAGGTGCAGCGCCCCCCAATGGCTTTTGCGGTCGGCAATGTAGACTTGCCATGCCTCGCTCACGGTCAGGGCTTGGGCGGATTCCTGTTGGGCTTGGGCGGCGGTCTTTGCGGCTCGCGCTTCGGTTTGTGCCAACGCATCAGCTTTAAGGCTTCGCGGGTCTTTGCCTTCGTCAATCAGGCGCTGCAATTCGCGTGCCTTTTCTTGCGCCAGTGGAATAGTCCAAACATCGGGGCTTCCAATGGTCAAGCGTATGGTCTTTTCTTGATACACAGCCTGAAACACGTAAGACGGTTTCCCGGCAGGTGTGGCGCGCAGTCCAAGCCCTTTGGCTGTCGAGTCCCATAAAAAAGCCTGTGCTTTGTCAGGTGGGCACTTGAACCCGTTAACCCTGCCAGCAGTAAAAGCCACCTTTGCCATGTTGTACCCCTCGAGAGTCTTACATCGGTCAGGATGTAACGGCGGATGTAAGACTATTTTGTGAATTTAGGTCAATTTCAATCAACGACTAAGCTGTTCACTTATCCAGTGCTTATCTCGTAAGTTGTTGATTTGTATTGATTATAGCAACACGGATAAATGCCTGTCAACACCTAATTTTCTGGATTGAAAATCCTTGTGTCGGTGGTTCGATTCCGCCCCAGGCCACCAAGTAATCAAAGGAAAGCGCACTATCAAAACAGTATTGCGCTTTTTCTTTTGTTGCCCCGTATAGCCATCAGTACCTGGTTTTGTACCGTGTAGCAAGCGCCAGCAAGTGCCACGGTTTCGGTTTTCGTAACTGTCACGAAAACCCTAGCAGGTAAACCGGCACAGTGTACGGGTCTGTCGCTTGTTGCCACCATAACGGCACAGGCTGCGATGATAACGGTGTCGTTGTCACCCTTACACCAGCGATAGAAGTCAAGTAAGTTCAGATTTCCTGATCCGCACTAGGAGAGCCCTGGTTGATTTCAGGAATTACAACGGCACATAAATCCGAAAGTAATTTTGAAGTTGGGGTAAAGTTTGCGGCCTGAGTTCCCTACAGAAGGCCAGTATGCACAAACAACTATTTATCCCCGGTTTCCCAGATGGTGCGCAAAGAATTGGAGAGGTCGTCAGCATAGTTGAGAAAGATGGCTGGGTGACCTACTTCGTTGGTGGTGACGACTACTTTACACACCCTGCAGAAGACCTACGCAGCAAGCGATTCATTCTGACGAGCCTGATGGAGAACAGCCACCTCAAAGCAG
>Ga0210058_1000933_pt1 | contig 26888 bp, 25 predicted proteins | sample CryGeymeta201511_FD_183979 | JGI IMG/M metagenome (GOLD analysis project Ga0210058, IMG submission 183979) | Groundwater microbial communities from Crystal Geyser aquifers in Utah, USA - Crystal Geyser metaG 2015-11 (SPAdes) (version 2) | ecosystem: Environmental > Aquatic > Deep subsurface >...
TGGAGGCCGGCGGGTGTGGTTTGGGAGGGGCGGGAAAACGAACCCGCTTCCTCGCAGGAAACGGGTTCGTTACTGTTCACTGATGACTGGTCACTTCTTCTCGTAATCCTCCGGCAGCCAGCAGCACAACACCAACTCGCGCGCCGCCTTGACCTCGTCCATGCGCCCGAAGGGGGTTTTCGTCGGCGCGTCGTGGAGCAGTTCGGGCTGGGCCTTTGCTTCTTCCGCGATCTTGATCAGGGCGTCGGCGAAACGATCCAACGTGTCCTTGTTTTCGGTCTCGGTCGGCTCGATCATCAGCGCTTCGTGGACGATGTGCGGGAAGTAGTTGGTTGGCGGGTGGAAGTCGTAGTCCATCAGGCGCTTGGCAATATCCAGGGCGCGCACATCGCTGCCCTCTACCTTGCCTTCTGCCACGAACTCGTGCATGCAGATGCGGTCGTACGGCACGTGATAGGTCTTGCGCAGGCGCGCCAGCAGATAGTTGGCGTTGAGCACGGCGTACTCGGCGATTTCGCGCAAGCCATCCGGGCCGTGCATGGCGATGTAGGTGAAAGCGCGCACCAGCGCGCCGAACTGTCCGTGAAAGGCTTTGACGCGGCCAATCGTTTTAGCGGGTGTGATGAAGCCGAACAGCGGCGGCTCATCCTCTTCGCCTTCTTCGACGATGCCGACAATGGGCGCGGGAAGGAAATCGGCCAGATGCGCGGCGACGCCCACCGGACCCGAACCCGGGCCGCCGCCTCCGTGCGGGACTGCAAACGTCTTGTGCAGGTTGAAGTGCATCACGTCGAAGCCCACGTCAGCGGGACGGAGGATGCCCAGCAGGGCATTCAGGTTGGCGCCGTCGCCGTACATCAGGCCGCCGCAGTCGTGGACGATCTTGACCACTTCTTCGATGTGTTCATCGAACAGGCCGAGCGTGTTCGGGTTGGTCAGCATCAGGCCGACGACGGTCTCGTCGCAGGCGGACCTCAGGGCGGCCAGGTCCACGTTGCCGCGCGCGTCGGACGGGATTTGCATGACCTGCAGGCCGCTCATGGCGGAGGAGGCCGGATTTGTCCCGTGCGCCGCGTCGGGGATGAGCATCTTGACGCGCTTGGCATCGCGGCGGGCTTTGTGATAGGCGCGCATGATCAGTACGCCGGTCAGTTCGCCGTGCGCACCGGCCGCCGGCTGGAGCGTCACGGCTGCAAAGCCGCTGATTTCTTTCAGCCATTCCTGCAAGGTGAACATCAGCGCCAGGTTGCCCTGCACGGTTTCGATAGGCTGGAGCGGATGGGTGGCGGTGAAGCCCGGCAGGCGGCAGGTATCTTCGTTGATCTTCGGGTTGTATTTCATCGTGCAGGAGCCGAGCGGGTAGAAGCCGCCGTCCACGCTGTAGTTGAATTGGCTGAGGCGCATGTAGTGACGGACGACGTCCACCTCGGCCAGTTCGGGCAGGGGCAGGTCCGCTCTCAGCAGAGATTCAGGCAATTCGGCGCGCGGCACGTCCGGGTCCGGGAAAGAGACGCCGACGCGTCCGGGCGAGGATAAGTCGAAAAGGGTCGGTTCGACGATTTTCGCGTTGAGCGAAGCGTCGCCCTGAGCTTGCCGAAGGGTCGAGGAATCAGTCATGTTCCACCTCCGAAAGGACTTCGACCAGGGCGTCAATTTCTTCTTTGCTGTTCATCTCGGTGACAGCGATGAGCAGGTGATTGTTGAGGGCGGGGTAATCCTGGCCGAGGTCGTAGCCGCCCAGGATGCCGTGTTCGAGCAGGTGTTCGTTGATCTCAGCGGCGGGCTGCGGGCAGCGCAGGACGAATTCGTGGAAGAAGGGGGCGGGGAACTGCAGGCCGTACCCTTTGATTTTGCCCAGTTGGTCAGCGGCGTAGTGGGCGCGCTGGTAGCACAGTTCGGCTACCTGGCGCAGGCCGCGCTTGCCGACCAGGCTCAGGTAGACGGCGGCGGCCAGCGCCATCAGCCCCTGGTTGGAGCAGATGTTGGAGGTGGCGCGCTCGCGTTTGATGTGCTGTTCGCGGGCGGTGAGCGTGAGAACGTAGGCGCGTTGGCCGCGATTGTCAATGGTCTCGCCGACCAGTCGTCCAGCCATCTTGTGGATGTACTGCTTGCGGGTGGTGAAGAACCCGAGGTAGGGGCCGCCGTACGCAAGCGGAATACCCAGCGGCTGGCCTTCGCCGACGACGATGTCCGCGCCCATCTCGCCGGGCGTTTTGAGCAGCGCCAGGGCGGTGGGGTTGGCGGCGACGCAGACCAGCGTGCCCTGGGCATGTGCGGCCTCGATGAGGCTGGTGTAATCGTAGATGCGTCCGAAGAAATCGGGATACTGGACGATGACGAGGGCGGTGTTGGCGTCAATCAAAGAGATTAGAGAATCGAGATTAGAGATTAGTACATCAGAAGGGTCGTCGCCGGTCAATTGCAGCCCCATGCCTTGCGCATACGTGCGCAGGGTCTCTCGATATTGAGGGTGGACGGCCGGCGAGATGACCACCTTCGTCCGCTTGCCGCGGAACTGGGCGTAAGCCATGCTGACGGCTTCGGCGACGGCGGTGGCGCCGTCGTAGTGCGAGGCGTTGGAGACCTCCATGCCGGTCAGGGCGCACATCAGCGATTGGTATTCGAAGATGGCTTGCAGTGTGCCCTGCGAGATTTCCGGTTGATAGGGGGTGTAGGCGGTGTAGAACTCGCCGCGCCGCAGGATGTGATCCACGACGGAGGGGATGTAGTGATTGTACGCGCCCGCGCCGAGGAAGGAAACCAGGTCGCCGCGCAAGTTTTCGTTGCTGGCGGCCAGTTCTTCGAGTTCAGCGGCGGCCTCCATCTCGGTCAGGGCAGGCGGAAGGTCGAGCTTGGGAAAGCGGTGCTTCTTTGGAACGTCCCGGAACAGTTCCTCCGTGCTTTTGACGCCGATGGCTGCCAGCATCGCCTCTCGTTCTTTGGGACTTATTGGGATATAGTTCATAGTAGTTTCCTTGTTCTGTCTAATGCGCCCGCTCTTCGCAATATTTCTGATACGCGGCCGCGTCCATCAGATCGAAGGCATCGCCGCCCTCGATTTGGACCATCCAACCCTTGCCGTAGGGGTCCTTGTTTAGAATTTCAGGCGTGTTCGCCAGTCCCTCGTTGACGGCGGTGACTTTGCCGCTGGCTGAGGCGTACGCCTCCGCGGCGGCTTTGACCGACTCGACCGAGGCGATGGCTTTGCCCGCTTCGATGGCGTCGCCGACTTCGACGAGGATTTCGACGAAGACAATATCGGAGAGTTGGCTTTGGGCGTAATCGCTCAGGCCCATCTTACCACTGAGCGGGTCGAACCATTCATCGGTTTTGGTGTATTTGAGATTGGTGGGGATATTCATCTTGTGTCTCCTCGAAGGACAATTTTGGTGAAAGCAAAAGGGCGCACGTGGATAGAGCGTGCGCCCTCTGTTATTTGCACCTGAGAGATTCGCCGGTTAGTTTTGTAGTTACTTAGTTTTGTAGTTGCATAGTTGCGTGGTTGCGAAGTTCACGATGTTCAACTACCCAACTATCAAACTACCCAACTACCAAACTAACCCGGATTGCCCCGTCGGTGTCACGTTCACGTGACTTTCCAGAGGAAACCGGTGCAGGGTCCTTTTACCTGAGAGTTTCGCCCGGTCTTGCCAGTTTCCGGGCTTGCCCCTTCGGTGCTCGTTATCAGACCTGACATGTCTCATCCGTGCCATTGCTTTCTTCGATCTCCGCGTGGACAATGGTCATGATCAACCAGCCTTTCGCGGAGACATGTCAGGTCTTAAAGAGTCTCTTCCCTGTTGCCGTTCAATTGTTAGTTACATTCTACGGCTTAGAGAGGCAGGAGTCAAGAGGAAAATCGTCAGTCCTCGGGCATACAAAGTGACCGACCTCTCACGAAGCCGGTCAGCGGTTGAATTATCCGGTCAGGGTGCCGCGTACCCAGTCGCCGACCAGCCAGTATTTGAAATCCTGCCCCTGGCTGCACTGAATGCCTCCAATGACGCCGTAGATGAGCGCTCCCAGCGGCATGAGCAGGAAAACGGAGGGCAATACACAGAAACTAAAAATTATACCTGTGGTTGTTTGTTGATCTGGGCAAAATAGGCCCTGACAGCGGGGTCGTTATAGAAGACCAGGGTCAAGATGCCAACCACCACCGATATGACATTGCCGAAGATGATGCAGACGATTTCCAGAATGGCAATTGTCTGCGAAGGCTGCACCGGCTGGGGTGGGTTAGGAAGGATTTTCGTTGCGTAAAGGATCTCGAAAATTCCCAAGACGGCCGGAAGAATGGTTATAGGAGCGCACAACAAGCCTACGCCGATTGTGCCTAACACGATACCGCCAGTGAGGCTCAAGGAATACAAGATATTCAAGATGCCGTTGACCAGCGTCATGATGGCAATCGCCTGCACCATGCCAGGTTTCTGCGGTAGTGGCGATATTGGAGGGAGAACAGGTAGATTTTCAACAGCCATAATATCCTCCTTGGTACGAGATGGTATTTATCAATGTATATCCACTTACTCTCATCGGCACGGATGAGGGATTGGATTTTGGCGGAAATTATCTACCAATCAAGAAACTCAGCTATAGTTTCAATAACCATAGTTGTAGTTGGATAGCTGGTCTAAGATGGGCACACCGGCGATGATAAGGATAATTATTAGACAAATCGAAAGAAGTGTCAGTCCTAAGCCGACATATCCCATGATCAAACCAGCAGTGGCAATACCTTCGCCCTTCTCACTGGTTTGTTTTATTTGGCTTTTTGCCACATGGCCTGTGAATACAGCTACCAGCCATCCAATCGTTGATAAACTTCCAGGTATCAGTACAATGCCATAGAGTATACCGCCAAAACCGCATGTAGCAACAGTAATGATGGGCAAGATCCCAACGCTAATGCAAAGCGATATAATCGTGATAATCCAAGCAAGGATACCACTAACAAGGCTCCCAATCGCCATGCTGTTGGTTTTTGATGTGGGTAAATTTTGTACACTCATAAAGTATCCTCCTCTGGGAAAAACAGGTATCTGCATATTCGCAGATACCTGTTTACAACATTAGCTAATCCAGCCCTGCTTCTTTACGAAGTCAGTGATGATGGGAATCTCAATGTACTCACCCTGGTTTACCTTGACCATCAGATAGATCTGGTAAATCCACAGCAGGCTGGCTACACAGAAGCCAATAAGGATCAACATTGAAATGGCAAGAGTAATATAGACAGCCATGGCTTGAACCGCATGATATTTGATGAAGGGTCTGCTTTTCTTATCTTCCATCAACAATGCAATGAGCGCGACCCAGAACCCAATAAAGGGTGCGTAGGAGAGCATCGCCCACAGCTTATCGTCACTGGTGATGTCGGGATTAATCGGTTGTTGAGTCATTTGTGCCTCCTAAAGAATTAAGTTCACGGAATTTAGCGTTATTGTACAACCAAATTGGATAAAAGGCAACTGATTTTTCCAAGCATTTATTGACGCCTACTTTCAGCCATGATATGATTATAGCTTGTGATTTAGCACTCTTGCTTATAGAGTGCTAAATTTTCGAGATGAGATGGACGAACTGACCGAACGCCAGAAACTGATCCTCACCCTGGTGGTGCGCGACTATATCGAGACCGCGAAGCCGGTCGGCTCGAAGATTCTCATCGAGCATTACAAGCTGGACATGAGCTCGGCCACCATCCGGAACGAGATGGCAGCGCTGACCGAGGCCGGCTACCTGCGCCAGCCGCACACCTCCGCCGGGCGCGTCCCGACTGAGGAAGGCTACCGTTATTTCGTCACCCATTTCGTCTACCAGACCGACCTGCCGAATGCCACACGGGACACGATCACGCACCAGTTCTACCAGGCGCGGCAAGACGTGGAGCAATGGATGCACCTGGCGGCATCCATTCTGGCGCACCAATCACGCGCCGCCTCGCTCATCACCGCGCCGCATGCCTCGAGAGCGCGCTATAAGCATCTCGAATTGATCTCCACTCAGGGCCGACAGGTGCTGATGGTGCTGGTGCTGGTCGGCGGGGAAGTGAGCCAACAGATCCTTACCCTGGCCGAGCCGGTCTCGCAGGATCAACTCAGCGACGCTGCCAACCGCCTCAACCAGGTTTGCCAAAGCCGAACGACGGAGGAATTGGCTAGCCTCACCTTGAGCGGAGACGCGTTGGAGAAGGACATCCTGACCCTCGTCATGCAGGATATGAATCGCGGCGAGCAGCGCGTCTCCGGTGAGATCTACCTGGATGGTCTGACCAACGTTCTTTCCGAGCCGGAATTCATCGAGTCGGATGATGCCCGGCGAGCCATCCGGCTGTTCGAGGAGCGCTCCCTGCTCCAGGATTTGCTGGCGCGCACGATGGTCAACAGTCACGTGGGCGGGGTGCAGGTCCTCATCGGCGGCGAAGGCGAATGGGAAGAGCTGAAGCAATGTTCGGTCGTCCTGGCTCGCTACGGCATCCCAGGGATGGCGACCGGCGCGCTGGGCGTTTTCGGCCCGATGCGCATGCCGTACACGCGCACCATTCCCACCGTCCGCTTTATGGCTGACCTGTTGAGCGGACTGGTCTCTGAGACTATGGTTGGAGATGAATCACAACAATGAGCAATAAAAAGACACGACAAGACATCGAACCCGAAAACCAAGAATCGCTTGAGACCCCAGCGGAAATCCCGGCTGAACCTTCTCTTGAGGCAGAGGCAGGCCAGACCGTTTCGCTGGAGGAGTTCGAGGCGCTGAAAAAGCAGCTCGAAGAAAACCAGGCGCAGGCCGCCGAGTACAAGGACGGCTGGCAGCGCGCCGTGGCCGATTTCCAGAACTACCGGAAGCGCGTCGAGCGTGAAAACAGCGGGGTTTACCAGAATGCCCTCGCAGAGATCATCAAGAGTTACCTGCCGATCCTGGACGATCTCGAGCGCGCCTTGCAATCCCGCCCCGCTGACCTGGCCTGGGTGGAGGGCATCGAATTGATCTATCGCAAGCTCCAGGCCATCCTGGAGGCCGAGGGCGTGAAACGGATCGAGGCCGAGGGGAACGTGTTCGACCCGAACCTGCACGAGGCCATTTCGCAGGAGCCGGCCGAGGGTCAGGAAAGCGGACGGGTGATCGCGGTCGTTCAAAATGGATACATGCTCGGCGAGCGGGTCATCCGCCCGGCAATAGTGAGAGTCGCGCAGTAACGTCAAATGTCAAATGTCAAAGGTCTAATGTCTGACCTTCGACCTTCGACATTTGACCTTCGACCTTTGACCCTACGAGGAGTAATCATGTCTAAAATCATAGGAATTGACCTGGGCACAACCAACTCCGTCGGCGCGGTGATGATGGGGGCTGAACCGGTCGTCATCCCTTCCGCGGAAGGAGAACGGCTGGTCCCCTCGGTGGTGGCGGTCAACAAGAACCACGAACGGCTGGTGGGACGTGTGGCGCGCAACCAGGCCATCATCAATTCGGAAAATACGATCTTTTCGATCAAGCGCTTCATGGGGCGCAAGTATGAGGATCCAGAAGTGCAGCGCACCCTGCCGCGCATTCCTTACACTGCCATGCCAGCCGAAAATGGCGACATGCGCGTCATGCTGGATGGCAAGGAATACTCCCCGCCCGAGGTCTCGGCCATGATCCTGGCCAAGATCAAGCGCGACGCCGAAGCGTATCTGGGTGAGATAATCACGCAGGCGGTCATCACCGTCCCGGCTTATTTCAACGATGCGCAGCGCAATGCCACCAAGGACGCCGGCCGGATCGCCGGTCTGGACGTACTGCGCATCATCAACGAGCCGACCGCCTCCTCGCTGGCCTACGGTCTGGACAAGAAAAAGAACGAGATCATCGCCGTCTATGACCTGGGCGGCGGCACGTTCGACATCTCGATCCTGGACGTCGGCGAAGGCGTCTTCCAGGTGCGTTCGACCAGCGGCGATACCTTCCTGGGCGGCGACGATTTCGATCAGCGCCTCATAGATTACTTCGTTGGCGAATTCAAGAAGGATAACGGCATTGATCTGCGGCAGGATAAGCAATCCCTCCAGCGTCTGAAGGAGGCGGCCGAGAAAGCCAAGATCGAGCTTTCCACCATGATGCAGACCGAGATCAACCTGCCGTACATCACGGCGGACGCCTCCGGCCCGAAGCATTTGGTGATGACCCTGACGCGCGCCAAGCTCGAGCAGTTGACCGGTGATCTGGTCGAACGGACGCTGGGCCCGGTCCGCCAGGCATTGGCGGACGCGGGCCTGAATCCGGGCGATGTGAACGAGGTGGTCATGGTCGGCGGCATGACGCGCATGCCCGCCGTGCAAGAGTCCGTGCGCCGCATGTTCGCCAAAGAGCCGCACAAGGGCGTCAACCCGGACGAGGTGGTAGCGGTCGGCGCGGCAATCCAGGCGGGCGTCCTGAGCGGGGAAGTGAAAGACATCCTTCTGCTCGACGTTACCCCGCTGACGCTCTCCATCGAGACCCTGGGCAGTGTGGCTACGCCGCAAATCGAGCGCAACACGACCATCCCAACCCGCAAGAGCCAGGTCTTCTCCACTGCCAGTGACAGCCAGACGCAGGTGGAGATCCACGTCTTGCAGGGCGAGCGCCCGATGGCGGTGGATAACAAGTCGCTGGGCAAGTTCATCCTGGACGGCATCCCGCCAGCCCCGCGCGGCATTCCGCAAATCGAGGTGACCTTCGACATTGACGCCAACGGTATCCTGAAAGTCACCGCGCAGGATAAGGCGACGAGTCGCTCCCAACACATTACCATCACGGCTTCTTCTGGTTTGGCGAAGGAAGAGGTGGAGAAAATGCGCAAGGAGGCGGAGGCTCACGCCGAGGAAGATAAGAAACGCCGCGATTTGATGGATGCCAGGAATACCGCTGACGCTTCCATCTACGGCGCGGAAAAAGCGTTGAGCGAATTGGGCGACAAGGTCCCAGACGAGATAAAAGCCAACGTACGCGCCGCAGTGGACGAGGTCAAGAAAGTGAAGGATGGCGAGGACGAGCAGGCCATCCGCAAGGCGGTGGATACCCTCAGTCAGGCCGTCCAAACGATCGGCGCGGCCGTCTATCAGCAGCAAACGCCTCCGCCCGGACCTGAAGCCGGTTCCGCTGAACCCGGGCCGGATGCCGGTCCCGACGTGGTGGATGGCGAAGTAAAGGAATAAACGAGTCAAAAGTCGAAGGTCGAATGTCTGACCTTTGACTTTTGACCTTCGACTTATTATGAGCAACCGCGACTTTTACGAAATCCTCGGTGTGGGGCGGAACGCAACGAACGACGAGATCAAGGCCGCCTTCCGCAAGCTGGCGCGCCAGTACCACCCGGACGTGAGCAAGGAGCCGGATGCCGAGGAGAAATTCAAGGAGATTAACGAGGCCTACGGCGTGCTTTCGGACGCGGACAAGCGCGCCCGCTATGACCAGTTCGGCCGCGCTGGGCTGGGCAATATCAACGGCATGCCCGATTACGCCACCATGGACTTTGGCGACATCTTCGAGGAGCTGTTCGGCAGCTTCGGGTTCGGCATGGGCGGCGGCAGTCGCTCGCGGCGGCCGCGGCGCGGGCGCGATCTGCAATACCAGGTCGCCTTGACCTTCGAGGAAGCCGTCTTTGGCGTCGAGAAAGAAGTCGAGGTGACTCGCAACGAGGTGTGCAGCACCTGTCGCGGCTCCGGCGCGGAGCCGGGCAGCAGTCCGCAGCGCTGCCCCACCTGCGGCGGACGGGGCGAAGTCCGCCAGGTGCGCCAAACCATCTTCGGCTCGATGATGCAATCCTCCACCTGCCCGGCGTGCAACGGGCGCGGCGAAGTGATCACCACGCCGTGCCATACCTGCCGGGGCGGGGGGTTGGAGCGCAAGACGGTCAAGAAGGTCGTGCCGATCCCGGCGGGCGTGGATGCGGGCACGCAGATCCGCCTGGCCGGTGAAGGCGAGCCGGGAGCGAACGGCGGGCCGCAGGGCAACCTGTACTTGGTTGTCACGGTCCAAGCCCATAAGTTCTTCAAGCGGCGTGAGAACGATATTCTCTTGAACCTGAATATCAACATCGCGCAGGCTGTGCTGGGCGCGCAGATCGAAGTCCCCTCAGTGGACGGGGCGGAAAAGTTGAACATCCCGGCTGGCACCCAGCCGGGCAAGGTTTTCACCCTGAAAGGCAAAGGTGTGCCTTATCTGCGCAAAAATGGGCGCGGCGACCAGTTGGTGATCGTCAACGTGGAAGTCCCGAACAGGCTGACGAAGGAGCAGCGCGCCCTGTTCGAGCAACTGTCTGCCACGCTGGGAACGACGCCCATGCCGAAGGAGAAGGGATTTTTGGATTGGCTGAATGAGGCGCTGGGGGGGTAGTGATCAGTTTTCAGTGATCAGTTATCAGTGGTATTATTCTCCCGACTGAAGACTGATCACTGATCACTGATTACTATGAACTCCTGGCTCGAAGTCTCCCTCACTGTGGACGGCGAACTGGCCGAAGCCGTGGCCGAGGTGCTGGCGCGCTTCGCGCCGGGCGGCGTGGCCGTGGAAAGCGGGGTAGCTTACCGCCACGATGAGGACGAAGGCACTCCCAGCGGAGCGGTGTGCGTGCGCGCCTATCTGCCCATGGACGAAAAAACCGAAGAAACGCGCCATAAACTGGAGGAGGCGCTCTATTACCTGGGTATGATCCAACCCCTGCCCGCTCCGGTCTTCGAGCCGATTGCTGACCAGAATTGGATGGAGGCCTGGAAAGAGCACTACCAGCCCATCCCGATTAGCAAGCGCCTGATCATTGTCCCGGCCTGGCTGGAATCGCCGGATGAGAAACGCATTCCGATCAAGATTGACCCTGGCATGGCGTTCGGCACCGGAACACATCCCACCACTCAACTCTGCCTGGAATTACTCGAAAATCTCTTCGAGGCTAACTCGCCACTCGTCACTCGTCCCACGTCACTTATTGACATCGGTTGTGGTTCTGGCATCCTCTCCATCGCAGCCTTGAAACTCGGTGCAAACTTTGCCCTCGGCGTAGACACTGACGAGGCGGCAGTCAAGGTTTCGCGCGAAAACGCGGATGTCAATGGCATTGCAGCGGGGCAATTCACTCTCGGTATCGGGTCGGTGCCGGAAATCTTGGAAGGCAGGTTTGGGGTTCGGAGTGCACCGTTGGTGCTGGCGAATATCCTGGCGCCGGTTATCATCCGCCTGTTCGACGATGGTTTGGCCGAGCTGGTCGCGCCGGGCGGCGTGCTGATCCTTTCTGGAATTTTACAAGAGCAGGTCGAGTCAGTCGTTTCTGCCGCGCAGGCGCATGGGATGGAACTGATAGAGAAGAAACAGATGGGAGATTGGGTGGCGCTCCTTGTGCAAGATTCGAGAGTCGAAGATCAAGATCAGTCACGAATCACGAATCACGATTCTCGAATCTCTATTCTCTAATCCCGCTCCCTGTGCTATCATTCAGGCAGTATGAGCCAGGCGCGACGGTTGCTTTTTTACCTTTTGCTCAATGCCTTCGTCTCTGCCCTTGTGACGGGTACGATCCTCTTCTTCTATGACCGCGCCCAGCGCGCAGACTGTGCGCCAACCAACGTTCCCTCGTTGCCCGCTGCGCTCGCCCCTTCGCCTGTCTCTGGCGACATAAAGGTAGATATTGTCAGCATCCTCGGCGCAGGGATAACGGACAGCGAAGTGGTTGTTCTGGAGAACAAAGGTGATAACCCCATCATTCTGACGGGCTGGTATTTGGAAGATGGTCAAGGCAACATCTATACCTTCCCGCAGTTGACCCTGTACAAAGGCGGCACGGTGATGGTGCATACGGCCTCCGGCGCGGATACGCCCACCGACCTCTACTGGGGACGCGCCGCCCCTGCCTGGCAGCCGGGCGAGCAGGTTGGCCTGTACGACGCGCAAGGCAACCTGCGCTCGCAGCACTCAATTCCATAAAAACTGATTACTGATCACTGAAAACTGGTAACTGACATGACCCAAGCCCTCTATCGTAAATGGCGTCCCCAGAAATGGGACGAAGTCGTCGGACAGCAGCACATCGTCCAGACCCTGCGCAACGCGGTGACTGGCGAGCGCGTTGTCCATGCGTACCTGTTCTCCGGTCCGCGCGGCACCGGTAAGACCAGTGTGGCGCGCCTGCTGGCCAAGGCCGTCAACTGCCTGGCGGATGATCTCTCCGCCCGTCCTTGCAATCAATGTGACCATTGCGTCGCGGTCAACGAGGGCCGCTTCCTCGACCTGATCGAGATTGACGCCGCCTCTCAGACCAGCGTGGACGACGTGCGCGACCTGCGGGATAAGATCAACTTCTCACCCAATCAAGGCAAATACAAAGTTTATATAATAGACGAGGTGCACATGTTTTCCACCTCGGCCTTCAACGCCCTACTCAAGACCCTCGAGGAGCCGCCGCCGCACGCCATCTTCGTACTGGCGACCACCGAGATGCACAAGATACCGGCCACCGTACTCTCGCGCTGCCAGCGGCACGAGTTCCGCCGCGTACCGGTGGATGATATCGTCAAGCAACTCAATCAAATCTCCCAAGCCGAGGGCATTCAAGCCGAAGCCGAGGCTCTGACGCTCATCGCCCGCCAGGCCACCGGCAGCCTGCGGGATGCGATTTCCCTGCTCGACCAGATGGCCTCGACCGGCCAGAAGATCAGCCTCAAACTCACGCAGGCTGTCCTCGGCACGGCCGCCAACCAGACCGTCCTCGACCTGGCGGATGCCATCCTCGACAAGCGGCCGGATACCGGCCTCGAGACGATCCACCGCGCCCTGGATTCCGGTACGGACTCCCGCGTGTTGGCGCGCCAGATCGTGGACTACTTGCGCGCCCTGCTGCTGGTCAAGCTGGGCAACGAAGCGCAAGCGGACCTGGCAGCGGATACGCGCGCCCAGGTCGAACGCCACGCTGGAGCATTGTCCGCGCCGGAGATCCTGCGCATGACGCGTCTTTTCAACGCGGCTGCCACTGACCTGCGCGGCGGCTGGCAGCCTTCCCTGTCCCTGGAGCTGGCGCTGGCTGAGGCTATCGAAGGGCCGCCGCCGGTCGAGAAGCCGTCCGCTGCGGGTGGGGAAAAGCCGCCAGAGACGCGCAGCCGGCCCGAGGCTTCGCCGCGAATGGTTGCGCAATTGGCAACCAGAGCGCTCAGCCGAGCGGTCCCGCCCCGCCGCGCAGGGCAGGGTTTCCAGGCGAAGCCAGTAGAAGTCTCGCATCCGAATCCTGCGCCGCCTGCCGCGTCCGTCCCGGAGAACAAACCAATTACAGGCGCCGTCAGCCTCGACCAGGTCGCCAAAGCCTGGCGGCAGGTGCGGGCCGCCGTCCGCCCGCAGAACCCGGCCCTGGAAGCCTTGCTGAACTCGTGCAAGCTGCTCGAGATCAAGGATGGCGCCCTGGTGCTCGGTTTTGCCAGCGAGGTGCTGCGCTCGAAGATGGACGCGCCCGGGCAGTTGGATGTCACTCGCAAGGTGATCGCCGAGGTGCTGGGCGTCGAGCTTCAACTACGCTGCGTGGTCTCGAACGCCAGGCAGCCAGCCCCGCCGGATGTCAAGCCGGATGGCATGGTGGCGGCGGCGCTCAAGGAGGGGGGGGAGATCGTGGATATTCAAGAGTAATGCGTATTGCGTATTGCGTATTGCGTGTTGCGTGAGGAGGTTTGGTGATGGCTGTGAAGAAGAAAATGCCTGCAAAGAAGAAAGATGAAAGCGTTGCCCTGAGGCTCTCGAAGGGAGGAAAGAACGCGCCTGTTGTCGAAGTGAGACAGATAAAAAACGTTGCGCCCCGGAAATATTCAAGCAAGATAAGCAAAGCGCAAAAATTTCAGCTTGAAGTGATCGCGCGCACAAATTTTAATTTTTGTGATGGCAGAAGAATTGCGGAGTTGTTGAAGGGAAACCGCAGGATGTGGCGTGCTGCGTTGATGCCCTTGAATTTGATCTCGCTTCGTGATATGGAAGAAGATTGCTGGCACGCAGATACGCTCTACATTTACGCTGAGGATGGGTATCAACATTCAATGGAGGAATTGGTCAGGGAGCAATTCAATGCCGATGAAGTGCATTGGATTGGCAGTTCGAGCGCGGTAGATATAATGGGGGCATCTGGCGAAGGGTTCGAAGAAAAGTCGCAGGTAGTATTGTCTGTGTGGTGGGATTAAAAATAATCCCCAAAAACTTTCAGGAGTATCTTATGGCAAAAGGTTACAATCGTCCGGCAGGCGGACAGCAAGGCGGCATGATGCAGCAAATCCAGCGGATGCAGCAGCAATTAGCCGAGGCGCAAGAGCGGCTGGCCGAGGAGAGCGTCACGGCGACGGCCGGGGGCGGCGCGGTCAAGGTCACGATGACCGGCAACCAACGCTGCACGGCGGTGGAGATCGCCCCCGAATTACTGAAAGATACCGACGCGGATATGCTGCAAGATTTGATTCTGACCGCTGTCAACCTGGCGCTCGACAAATCCCGTGAGTTGCAGGCCGAGCGGCTCGGCCCGCTGGCAGGTGGATTGCCGTTTTAGCGTCGAACGTCGAAGGCTTCGCCCTGAGGCTCTGCCCGAAGGGTCGAATGTCCACCACCGACCTTTGACATTTGACTTTTGACAGATTATGTTACCTGATCCCATCCAAGACCTGATCTTTGCCCTCGAACGCCTCCCTGGCATCGGCCCGAAGACGGCCTCCCGGCTGGCTTTTTTCCTGCTGCGCGCCCCGCAGGAGTTGTCAGGCCAATTGGCCGAGGCCTTGACCGAATTGAAAACCAAGACCGGCTTCTGCCAGGAGTGCTTCAACATCACTGCCGCCGGGCGTGAACGCTGCGAGGTGTGTGAGAACCCGCAACGAGATGGCTCGGTGCTGTGCGTGGTCGAGGAACCGCTGGATGTGTTGGCCCTGGAGCGCATGGGCGCCTATCACGGCAAGTACCACGTGCTACACGGCGTGCTTTCCCCCATCGAAGGCATTGGGCCGGATGACCTGAAAATCAGGCCTTTGGTCGAACGCGTGCGGCGCGGCGAGGTGAAGGAGGTCATCCTGGCAACCAATCCCAGCATGGAGGGGGATGCCACGGCGCTGTACCTGCGTCAACAGTTGCTGCCGCTCAATGTCCATCTGACGCGGCTGGCGCGCGGTCTGCCCGTCGGCGGCGACCTGGAATATGCCGACCAGAATACCCTGCTGCGTGCGCTGACCGGACGGCAGGAGATGTCCTGAACTGAAAGACCTTAAAATTTTTGAATTAGCTTGACAAGCCTGAAGGGGCGTGGGATAATAGCATTAATCGTACCCCATAAACCGGTTTCGTCTATTACGACAAACCGTTGACAACCGAGAAGACGTCTCACGTCAGAGACACAAGACAGAAAGTTTTGCAGTCTGACGAGCCGATGTTGAAAGAAGAACATCGGCAGTTTCGTCTCTCAAGCCTTGACAGAGGCTCACCTCGCGGGTAGAATACAGCCCGCTTAGTTATCGGGACCTTAACAACTGAAGAGTGATAGGAAGTAAATCAACCCTGTCGTTATATCCAATCCGTAACTCGCACCTCGCAAGAGGTGATTTTTTGCGGAGAGTTTGATCCTGGCTCAGGATGAACGCTGGCGGCGTGCTTAATACATGCAAGTCGAACGGAGACTTTGTAGCAATACGGAGTCTTAGTGGCGAACGGGTGCGTAACGCGTTGGTGACCTGCCCCGAAGAGGGGGATAACAGTTCGAAAGGACTGCTAATACCCCATGTGGTCATGGAGGTTAGAGGCTTTATGACTAAAGCAGCAATGCGCTTCGGGAGGGGCCTGCGTCCCATCAGCTAGTTGGTAGGGTAACGGCCTACCAAGGCTTCGACGGGTAGGGGACCTGAGAGGGTGGTCCCCCACATTGGCACTGAAACACGGGCCAAACACCTACGGGTGGCAGCAGTAGGGAATATTGGGCAATGGGCGAAAGCCTGACCCAGCAACGCCGCGTGTGCGATGAAGGCCTTCGGGTCGTAAAGCACTTTTCTGGGAGATGAGAAAGGACAGTATCTCAGGAATAAGTCTCGGCTAACTACGTGCCAGCAGCCGCGGTAAAACGTAGGAGGCAAGCGTTATCCGGATTTACTGGGCGTAAAGCGCGTGCAGGCGGTTTGGTAAGTTGGATGTGAAAGCTCCTGGCTCAACTAGGAGAGGTCGTTCAATACTACCAGACTAGAGAGCGGTAGAGGGAGGTGGAATTCCCGGTGTAGTGGTGAAATGCGTAGATATCGGGAGGAACACCAGTGGCGAAAGCGGCCTCCTGGACCGTTTCTGACGCTCAGACGCGAAAGCTAGGGTAGCAAACGGGATTAGAGACCCCGGTAGTCCTAGCTGTAAACGATGTGAACTTGGCGTCGGCGGGTTCAAAGCCGTCGGTGCCGAAGCCAACGCGATAAGTTCACCGCCTGGGGACTACGGCCGCAAGGTTAAAACTCAAAGGAATTGACGGGTTCCCGCACAAGCAGCGGAGCGTGTGGTTCAATTCGATGTTACACGAAGAACCTTACCCGGGTTTGACATTCAGGTAGTAGTGAAGCGAAAGCAGAACGACCCTTCGGGGAGCCTGAACAGGTGTTGCATGGCTGTCGTCAGCTCGTGTCGTGAGATGTTCGGTTAAGTCCGCTAACGAGCGCAACCCTCGTCGTATGTTACATGTGTCATACGAGACCGCCGGTATCAAGCCGGAGGAAGGTGGGGATGATGTCAAGTCAGCATGGCCTTTATATCCGGGGCTACACACACGCTACAATGGCCGGTACAATGGGTCGCTAAGCCGCGAGGTAGAGCCAATCCCCAAAGCCGGCCTCAGTTCAGATCGCAGGCTGAAACCCGCCTGCGTGAAGTTGGAGTTGCTAGTAAACGCGCGTCAGCTATAGTGCGTTGAATACGTTCCCGGGAATTGTACACACCGCCCGTCACGTCATGGGAGCTGGCAACACCTGAAGCCGGTAGCCTAACCGCAAGGAAGGCGCTGTCGAAGGTGGGGTCGGTGACTGGGACGAAGTCGTAACAAGGTAGGCGTACTGGAAAGTGCGCCTGGATCACCTCCTTTCTAGAGTACTGAGCAAAGGTCCAGCCTTCACGGGCAGACCGGCGCTCTACTACCAAATCTTTCGCCGCGGTGGCGGAAGTCGGTAGGGAAGAGGAACTTCCTGTCACTCCTCAGTTGTTGAGGCCCATCCTGGGCGGGCCTGTAGCTCAGTTGGTTAGAGCACAGTCCTGATAAGACTGGGGTCACTGGTTCGAGTCCAGTCAGGCCCACTTGTTAGTCGGATGGTCAATTAGTCGAATAGTCAGATTGGCCAGGTGACTATCAGACTACAGGACTATGTGACTAACCGGGGATGTAGCTCAGCGGGAGAGCAGCGCCTTTGCAAGGCGAAGGCCACGGGTTCGAATCCCGTCATCTCCACTGAGCGTGTGTGAGAAAGGATGACGAAAGGCTTGAAGTTGGCGATCTCGGAATTGAAGTAATAATCGTTGGCTTCCATCGCGCGGCAGAAGTATGCGGCCCGGCGGTGAGCCGGGTCGCTTTGTGTAAAAATCCAAATTGTTGACGTGCGAGCGGTGCCCTTGACAAACAAAGTGGCAACGAATGTGGAGGGCAGCGCTCGCCGGTCAACGGCGAAGGTGGCCGATGGTTGGTCAAACAGCACCTTACCAATTGAATAGTAACTGTAAGTAATGAAATTGATGTAGGCCGAAAAGTATCAATTTCTCCGTATCACGTGGAGAAGCTACTAAGGGCTTACGGTGGATGCCTTGGCGCTAAGTGCCGATGAAGGACGCGGGACACTGCGATAAGCCTCGGGTAGCCGTGTACAGGCTTTGATCCGGGGATTTCCGAATGGGGAAACCCGCTGTGGCGATCCCACAGCACCGGCGGCTGAATATATAAGCCTGCCGGGGGGCACCTGGGGAACTGAAACATCTAAGTACCCAGAGGAAAAGAGATTATTTCCCTAGTAGTGGCGAGCGAACGGGAACCAGCCCAAACCAGAGAGGCTTGCTTCTTTGGGGTTGTAGGGTCCGGCATATGGAAGTTACAAATCAATCTGCTAGCAGAATGGTATGGGAAAGCCTACCAAAGAGGGTAATAGTCCCGTATGCGAAAGTGGATTGACTTCCGCTGGATACCTGAGTACTGCCGGGCACGCTAATCCGGTAGGAATCTGGGGAGTCCACTCCCCAAGGCTAAATACACTTGGCGACCGATAGTGAACAAGTACCGTGAGGGAAAGGTGAAAAGTCCCCCTGTTAGGGGAGTGAAATAGAACCTGAAACCGTAAGCTTACAAGCAGTCGGAGGGCTAATGGCGTGTCGGTGCTATTGCGAAAGCATGTGCGCGGCGCTATGCCTGACGGCGTGCCTCTTGGAGAATGAGCCTGCGAGTTAATCTCAGTGGCGAGGTTAAGGGAGTGACACCCGTAGCCGTAGCGAAAGCGAGTCTGAATAGGGCGTATAGTCGCTGGGATTAGACACGAAACCGGGTGAGCTACCCATGGCCAGGGTGAAGCGAGTCTAACCGCTCGTGGAGGCCCGAACCTATTAATGTTGCAAAATTATGGGATGAGCTGTGGGTAGAGGTGATATGCCAATCGAACTCGGAGATAGCTTGTTCTCCCCGAAATAGCTTTAGGGCTAGCGTCATGCGTTTAGTACCGGAGGTAGAGCACTGGATGAGCTAGGGGGCTTACCGCTTACCGAACTCAACCAAACTCCGAATGCCGGTACTCCATAGCATGGCAGTCGGACTCCGGGAGATGAGTTTCGGGGTCGAAAGGGAAACAGCCCAGATCATCGGCTAAGGTCCTCAAATCCAAGCTAAGTGGGAAACGAGGTGAGGTTACTGGAACAACCAGGAGGTTGGCTCAGAAGCAGCCACCCTTTAAAGAGTGCGTAATAGCTCACTGGTCTAGTGACCTTGCGCGGAAAACTTAACGGGGCTAAGCTTGGTACCGAAGCCATGGGTCTTGTCGCAAGACAGGGCAGTAGGGGAGCGTTCCGCCAGCGGTGAAGGTTGACTGTAAAGACAGCTGGAGCGGGCGGAAGTGAGAATGCAGGCATGAGTAGCGTATAAACACGTGAGAACCGTGTTCGCCGTAAATCTAAGGTTTCCGACGCCAGGTCATTCCGCGTCGGGTTAGTCGGCCCTTAGCCGAGGCCGAAAGGCGTAGGCGATGGACATCCGGTCAACATTCCGGAACCATCTGGAAGGAGCGATGGGGGGACGCAGCGAGGTAGGCCAGCCTGCGATTGGTTGTGCAGGTGCAAAACGTCTAGGTGTTGAGGTCTGTAGGCAAATCCGCAGACTGAGCTGAAGCGTGAATGCGAGCCCTTGAGGCGGAAGTGGTTAAGCCTTGCTGCCGAGAAAAGCCCCTAAGCGTTGAATTCCAGATGCCCGTACCGCAATCCGACACCGGTAGATGGGTAGAGTATACCAAGGCGAACGGGAGAACCCTCGTTAAGGAACTCGGCAATTTAACCCCGTAACTTCGGGATAAGGGGTGCCTTCTGACGTCCGGTTTACCAAAGCGTTGGAAGGTCGCAGTGAAATGGTTCTAGTGACTGGTTATCAAAACCACAGGTCTCTGCAAAGCCGTAAGGCGATGTATAGGGGCTGACACCTGCCCAGTGCCGGAAGGTTAAAGGGAGAGGTTACCCTGAGCGCAAGCGAAGGGGAAGCTTTGAACTGAAGCCCCGGTGAACGGCGGCCGTAACTATAACGGTCCTAAGGTTCTATCGCGAGCCTTAGTAAAACCGAACTATATGCGGGAAACTCCTCCACAGCCGCGCGGTACTCGTCTGCCCTCGGGCAGGCAGTAAAAATCCGCCGGACATGGGGACAATCCGCAGGGAAGACTCTTATGACAGACAACATTATGAGAGAACCCTCAGAGACTTTACGTTCGGTCTCGTCCCAGAGGCTGGAAGCCCAGTGGGTGGTCGGTTTCGTGGATGGCGAAGGGTGCTTCTATGTAGGCATCAACCTTCAACCTGAAATGAAAGTTGGCTATCAAGTGTTGCCAGAATTTACTATAGTGCAACACGAACGGGATATACAGCTGTTGTATGCGCTCAAACAATTCTTTGGGTGCGGCGTGGTGCGTAGAAACCACGCTGAACGGATGGCATATCGGGTGAGAGGTACAAGACACCTTCGGGAGCGAATCCTCCCGTTCTTCGAGATGCATCCGCTGAAATCCAAGAAACGCCAGGATTTTCTGAAGTTTCGCCGGATTTTACTCCTGATGGAGCGCGGCGAACATTTGACCACTGAAGGCGTCGAGCGTATCCGAGCAATTGCCTCGAAAATGAATACGGGACGGGAAAGATAAAGTCCGGCTCCTCCGGAAACGAAGTGAGATGAACCGAGCGAAATTCCTTGTCGGGTAAGTTCCGACCCGCACGAACGGTGTAACAACTAGAACAGTGTCTCAACGAGGGACCCGGTGAAATTGAAATGGCTGTGAAGATGCGGCCTACCCGCAGTAGGACAAAAAGACCCCGTGGAGCTTTACTGCATCTTGGCATTGAGTTTGGGTATGATTTGTGTAGCATAGGTGGGAGGCTTTGAAGCTGGGGCGCTAGCCTCGGTGGAGCCATCAGTGAAATACCACCCTGATTATGCTTAGACCCTAACCCCGCACCGTCATCCGGGCGGGGGACCGTGCCAGGTGGGCAGTTTGACTGGGGCGGTCGCCTCCTAAAATGTAACGGAGGCGCCCAAAGGTTCCCTCAGGGTGAATGGAAACCACCCAAAGAGTGTAAAGGCATAAGGGAGCTTGACTGCAAGACCAACGCGTCGCGCAGAGTCGAAAGACGGGCTTAGTGATCCCACGAATCTGAGTGGAAAGGTCGTGGCTACCGGATAAAAGCTACCCCGGGGATAACAGGCTGGTGAGATCCAAGAGTTCACATCGACGATCTCGCTCGGCACCTCGATGTCGGCTCATCGCATCCTGGGGCTGGATAAGGTCCCAAGGGTCGGGCTGTTCGCCCGTTAAAGCGGTACGCGAGCTGGGTTCAGACCGTCGTGAGACAGGTCGGTCTCTATCCACTGTGGGCGTAAGGGATTTGAAGGGAGCTGCTCCTAGTACGAGAGGACCGGAGTGGACAGACCTCTGGTGTGCCAGTTGTCGTGCCAACGGCATCGCTGGGTAGCTACGTCTGGCAGAGATAACCGCTGAAAGCATCTAAGTGGGAAACTCGCCCTAAGATTAGATCCCTGTATTCCCTTAAGGGAGTAAGACCGCAGGTAGACTACCTGCTTAATAGGCGGCGTGTGTAAGCGCAGCAATGCGTTAAGCTAAGCCGTACTAATGGTCGAGGGCTGATCTGCGTGGTACGGAGAACTTGATACTTTTCGGAATCAACAGTTACTATTCAAACACAACCTGTGAATAAGTCTCTTGGTGATTTGAGCGGCGAGGGTACACCCGGTCCCATCCCGAACCCGGAAGTTAAGCTCGTCAGCGCCGATGGTACTTGGTGGGTAACTGCCTGGGAGAGTAGGTCATCGCCAAGAGGCTTTACAGAAACGCCCGAAAGCGCAAGCTGACGGGCGTTTCTGTTTATATCCACTGGTTATATAAACAATGGTATCATGGTGAGTAAATTCAAACTTGGAGGTTGCCATGAACAGCGGTCAATGGTTTGCAATAGGCTTGAGCGTTTTTATCTTGCTCTGGTTCCTCGTTGGGGCAATGATCAACCGGCGGCGCGGCCATCTGACATACGACTGGCTGGTGAAGGGTCTAAGCCTATTCGGAAAGGTAGAACCGCTTCGCCGCGAGAAGCTCCTGCAAGCTGCCGCGCACTTGCGGGTGGAAAAACTGAATGAGCCTTTTCGTCGGATGGAGGTGATTTATACCCTCGAACCGCGTGAGAATTTTCCTTTGTGGTTGTATGGCCGTCTCAGTGGACGGCGGGATGTGTTTTTCCTGCGAGCGGACTTGAAGTCCGCTCCCGTTCAGGATGTCGAGGCGGGTCGTAAAAATGACCGCGCCTTCGCCACCTTCCTGGCCGGTCAGCTAAAAGAACCGTATGCCTCCCAAACCTTGCCGGGGCGTCTGGAAGTTGCCTGGCGCGGCAAAAAGGATAAAGAGTACCTGAAACGGCTCTCGGCTTTCCTGGAAAAATATGAAGCAGCCATCTTACGCTTCTCGTTACACCGCGCCGCGCCGCACTTGACGTTGAAAGCAGAGCTACCACTCCTGCAAAGTGGCGAAGCAACAGAATTTCTACAAGATTTGCAGGAGGCTCTGGTGTAAAAAACGGGCAGGTGGAACCTGCCCGTTTTATTTACATGGCGAAGAGCAAGCTCGCGGTGCGGTCGAGCATCTCCACGCCGCGCACTTCGGTCTCGAAGAGCGGCAGGATGGCACGCACCTGGCCGTCGAATTCCTTCCAGATGGTTTCCATGTGCTCATCCTGCATGGCGACGCGGTTCTTGACGAAGTCGGGTGTGTCTTTCTTGACGCTGTTCTTGTCAATCAGCATGTTGACGATCACGCCGCCGACAGGGATGTTGAATTCACTGAACCAGCCGATGAAACGGGTAATGACCGCGATGGGCAGCGCCTCGGGCAGGGTGATGAAGAAGAACGAGGTCAGGCTGTCGTCGGTGAGCAGGGTCTTGGCGCGGCTCATGCGCTCACGTAGATTGAGCAGGTAATCCATCAGCGGGTCTTTTTCCTGCTTCTTCCTGCTATAAGATAGCAAATCTTTCAAGGAGGCAGCCTCTTCCCTGCTCTGCACCATCTTGTTGACCCACATCGAATAGACGCTGGTCATGCCCAGCAAACGGCGGGCGTTGGCGGTCGGGGCGGTATCGAAGACATAGACCTCGTACTCATCGTCGAACATCAGGTCAATCATGTTCTCGAACATGGCCGATTCCTCGAAGGACGGGTTCATGGTGGCCGATTCGACAAACTCGTCCGCTTTGGTCTTGATGTCAGCGTATTTGAGGAACCACTCGATTTTTTCGCGGATTTCCTTCTTGGATTTCTCGATGGTATCGTGCGTATCAATCTCGTAGGCCGTTAGATTAGGAACGCCCTCGACAGGAGTTTGCTTACCAAAGACATTCTGTCCGAGCAGGCTGCTCAGCGAGTGGACCGGGTTGGTTGAGGCCAGCAAAGTCTTCTTACCCTGCCGGGCGGCCCAAATAGCCCCCGCGCCGGCCATCACGGTCTTACCCACACCGCCCTTGCCGCCGAAGAAGATGTATTTCAGCTTTGAATTTTTAGCCATGTATTGCTGCATAGATGTCTCGATCATCACTTACCTCCAAACATGACGTCTGCCATGCGTTCAATCATGGGCAGGCCGGTGATGTCGCGCTCGAATTCGGGGATGCGCGCCAGCACTTCGCCGGAGAACACCTGGTCAATTTCTTTCAGGTAGGTCGTCTGCATCTCCATACGGTTGCGCAGGTAGGCGGGGATGTCTTGACCGGCCAGTTCCGGCGGAATGACGCGGTTGACGATGTAACCAGCCAGCGGCACGTCGAATTTGGCGAACAGGCCGGCGGCTTTCTTCGTATCCAGGATGATCATTTCCTCTGGCGTCACGACGAAGAAGAAGGCGGTCTTCAACTTGTCGGTCAGAATGCCGGATGAAGTATTGATACGATGCTTGATAAATTGCAGTTCCTTGAGGATTTGATCCTCTTCGCTTTCCTTGTCGCGCTGCATCACCGCGGCAACCTGGGAGTACTCTTCCATCTCGGTGCGCAGGGTAGTGATCTTATCAATCCACTCGTCGTAGACCGAGGCCATGCTCAGGTAGTAGAGGGCGTGGCCCAACGGCACAAGGTCGTAGATGTAATAGTCGTAGTTGCCGCTGCCGACAATGTCCACCACTTCGTCGAAAATAGCGCTCTCTTCCATGGCCGGCTCGGCGGCCGCGGCCTGGATGTAGTTCTCTATCTCCTCGGGGATCTCGGGCAGGCCGTACATGTCGCGGATCTTCTGGCGGATTTCCTCCTGGTATTCCTTGATGCGCTGGTCGGCGTCAATTTCCTGGGCGTACAGGTTGGGCATGATCTCGACCGGCCCTTTGCCGAAGATATCGCGTTTGAAGATGTCGGAGAGACTGGCCTGCGGGTCTACGGAGAAAACCAATACTTTGTGGCCTTGCTTGGCCAGCCAATAGGCCGTGGCGGCACTGAAGGTGGTCTTGCCCAGGCCGCCCTTGCCGCCGAACATGATGTATCTCCTATCAGGATTTTTATCAAAAACTTCACGCATAGACATGGGTTGCTCCTAGGCTAACGCATCTGTCAAGTCTTTTTCGCGCAACATGCGCCGCTTCCAGGTGCTGATCTGCGGCACCACGTAGGGCAGCAAGCGCAGGCTGTAGTACGGCGGCAGGATGGGAATGCCGAGCAGGTCGCCCATCGTGATGAGGATGAACAAGTGCTCCATACTGCCGCGTGTCTTGAGGGCATAGCGGGCCATGTCATGGCCGGCCATCCCATACAAGACACTCTTTATTCCATCGGAAAAACTTGGTTTTTTCTCTTCGCCTGGCATACGATAATCCTTTCTGGTTTGTAATAATTGGTAGCGTATTCCGTATTTCGTGTTCTGTTGCGGAATACGCAATACGCAATACGTTATGTTATTTCCTGGTCACACAAGTCGGTAAAGTCGCGTTCGCGCAACATGCTGCGCTTCCAGCCCATAAAATTTGGCATGGCATAAGGCAGCAGGCGCAGGCTGTAATAGGGCGGCAGAACGGGGATGCCGAGAATATCGCCGAAAACAATCAGGATGAACAAATGCTCGAGGTGGGAGCGTTCTTTGTGCAGGTCGCGCACCATCTCATACACGCTGGCGCCGTAGATCATATCGCCCAGCGCTCTGAAGTGTCCGCCAACCGTTCTGGCAGATTTGTCAATCGTTTGTTTGATATTCATGGCAGGGGTGCAACGATGTGTGTAGATTGTACGACCGCGCCGGCCGCCTGCAGGGTTTGCTCCAATTGTGGCATATCCAGGCCGACGACTTTTTTGCCTCCTCCCACGACAAATGTCGGATAGCGGTGGACGCCGTAGCGAATGGCCTTGACCAAACCCTGTAGCGAACGCGGGTCCCAGATGCGGATCATGACCGAATCGCCGTAGCGCTGCGACAGGTCGAATATCATCTTGGAGAAACGGCGGAAGTCGGCCTGCCATTCGGGCGGATACTCGTCCAGGCCGCGCTCGTGGGGTGCTTTATCCATCTTGGCCTGGGCAATCAACGCCTCGCAGGTAAGACAAATGCCCCAGCCTTCCGGCAAGGTCGTGATGACTTCGACTTGAACAGTTGGCATGATTATCTTCGTGGTAGGATGTGCGACGCACCAAAGGGTGCGTCGCACATCGCGAAAACGTTGCTATTTTGCCTTACCGGATGCGGGCAAGGCTTTCGCGCGCAATTGGCCAATGGCTTTGAAGGCGTCCACAGCCAGGAAGATCGCCGCAATCACGAGATAGATGGCGATCAATCCGGCCAGCCAGTTGCCGATCACCTTATCAATCGGCAGGTTCGGTGTAGTCAAGACCTGACTGATGACTTTATACGCTGTTATCAGCAGCGCGGCAACGGTGGTCACGAACATGAAAATGAAGGGGATGAATGTCCACAGGTAATTCTTACCTTTGGACATCAGCCACAATGTGACCAGCAACAGCGCCAGTGCGGCCATCAACTGGTTCGCGCCGCCGAAGAGCACCCAGATGCGCGCCCAGAAGCCTGTGTAGATCAGCAGGGCCGAGAGCAGCAGGGCGACGATGGTGCCGAAGGTTGTATTCTTGAACAACGGTACTTTATCGCCCATGAATTCTGCCGATGCAACGCGCATGAAACGCACGACCAGATACATAATGGTCAGCGCCATCAGGGTGAGGAAGACCGAGCCGTAGGGCAGGCCGAAGCTGGTCGGCACGCCGATGCGAGCCATCATCTCGCTCAGCCCCACCGCGAACACGCCGGCGTTCTTGCCGGCCGCAACCAGACCCACATATCCAGCGAATCCCTTGGTCACACCCACACCGACCACAGCCGTCAACAACGCGAGCACCGCCAGGAACATCTCCAGGAACATGGCCCCGCCACCGACGTAGAGCGCGTCGGTTTCTTTCTCAAGCTGACGGGCGGAGCCCGACGAGGACACCAGGCTGTGCCAGCCGGAGACCGCGCCGCAGGCGATCGTCACGAACAGGATCGGCCACAATGGGCCGAGAGCCAGCGGCTTTTTCTCGATTGCCGAGCAATCTGTCGCAGCGCACAAGTTACCGCCCCAATTGGTGAACGCCGGGAAGTCCTTGGGGAACGCCGGATGCCAGACGATCAGGCCGATCGTGCCGGCCAGGATGCCCAGGAACACGATCCAGAACGCCACGTAGTTGATCGGCTGCGCCCAGCGCCAGATCGGCAGCACCGCGCCGAAGTAGCAGATGACCAGCACGATCAGGCTCCAGATGAACTGCGCCTGTGTGACCGAGCCGAAGATGAGCGGTGATTTCTCCCCGCCATTGATCGCCAGGAACAGGCTCTTCACGCCCGGCAGCGTGCCCAGCCAGATACCGATGAAGGCCAGGACCACGGTCAGGACGCTGGTCAGGATGATGTCCATCTTCCATTTGTAGGTCATCTGGCCGGCCAGCAGGCCGACGCCGATGACGAACAACACCCCCAACGGCACGGCCGGGTTCGTCATCAGGTCGTAACCGACGATCTTGCCGAAGGCGCCCATAATCAGCAGCAGGTAGAAGTAGATAAAGGTCAGCAGGATGGTGCGCGCCCGCGGCGAGATGAAGCGGTATGACAGCGCGCCGAACGACTGGCCTTCCTCGCGCACGCCCAGCATGATGC